>Ga0302320_10000037_pt1 | contig 242548 bp, 163 predicted proteins | sample Bog_T0_3_FD_202130 | JGI IMG/M metagenome (GOLD analysis project Ga0302320, IMG submission 202130) | Peat permafrost microbial communities from Stordalen Mire near Abisko, Sweden - Bog_T0_3 | ecosystem: Environmental > Terrestrial > Soil > Wetlands > Peat | place: Sweden: Abisko, Stordalen... | reverse complement strand
ACGCTGGTGGTGTTCCAGGCGTAGGAACCCGCGCCGTTGGCCGCGGTGACCTGGTCGATCTCGAACCAGTGCGCATTGGAGTCGAAAGGCGTGGCATCCGGGTCATAGGCCAGGCTGATCTTGCTGGGACCCGCCGTGTCGACGTTGGTGGCCGACCACGCAATCGTCACGCTCACCCCGGCGGAGAATGTCCCCGCGGTGGGGCCGCTGAGCGTGAAAGTGGGGGGAGCGCCCCCGGTGATCACGATCGACGTAGCGAGGTGCGAGTACACCGCCGTACTCGTCGAGAAATCATACATGTAACCGCTGAGGTAGTAGGTGCCCGAAGCGATGCCGGTGGTGTTCCAAGCGTAGGAGCCCGCGCCGTTGGCGGCGGTGAGCTGGTCGACCTCGAACCAGTGCGCATTGGCATCGAAAGGCGTGGCATCCGGGTCATAGGCCAGGCTGATCTTGGTGGGGCCCGCCGTGTCGACATTGGTGGCCGACCAGCCGATCGTCACGCTCACCCCGGCGGAAAATGTTCCCGCGGTGGGGCCGCTGAGTGCAAAGGTGGGGGGAGCGCCGCCGGTGATGACGAACGGCGTAGCGAGGTGCGACAAAATCTGCTTGCCGGTCGTGAAATCATACGTGTAACCAGCGAGGTAATAGGTGCCCGAAGCCACGCCGGTGGTGTTCCAAGCGTAGGAGCCGGCGCCGTTGCCCGCGGTGACCCCGTCGACCTCGAACCAGTGCGCATTGGAGTCGAAGGGCGTGGAATCCACGTCATAGGCCAGGCTGATCTTGGTGGGACCCGCCGTGTCGATGTTGGCGGCCGACCACCCGATCGTCACGATATGCCCGCCGGTGAATGTCCCCGCGCTCGGGCCGGTGAGCGCGAAGGCGGGGGGGCCGTAGACACCGGCCTTGATGACGATCGATGTAGTGATGTGCGACAAGAGCTGCTGACCGGTCGTGAAATCATAAGTGTAACCAGCGAGATAATAGGTTCCCGCCGCGATGCCGGTGGTGTTCCAAGCGAAGGAGCCCGTGCCGTTGGCCGCGGTGACCTGGTCGACCTCGAACCAGTGCTCGTTGCTGTCGAAGGCCGTGGCATCCGCGTCGTAACCCAGGGTGATCTTCGTGGGACCGGCCACGTCGATGTTGGCGGCCGTCCACCCGATCGTCACGCTAACCCCGGCGGTGAATGTTCCCGCGCTCGGGCCAGTGAGCGTAAACGCGGGGGGGCCGTAGGTGCCGGCCGCAATGACAATCGGCGTACCAATATGCGACAAGTACTCCTGGTTCGTGGAGAAATCATACATGTAACCGTCGAGATAGTAGGTTCCCGAGGCCACACTGGCGGTGTTCCAAGCGTAGGAACCCGCGCCGTTGGCGGCGGTCACCCCATTGACCTCGAACCAGTGCACATTGTTGTCGAAGGGCGTGGAATCCGGGTCGTAGCCCAGGGTGATCTTCGTTGGGCCGGCCACGTCGACGTTCGCCGCCGTCCAACCGATCGTCACGCTAACTCCGGCGGTGTATGTTCCCGTGGTCGGGCTGGTGAGCGTAAGAGACGGCACGCTGTACGTCACCGTGTTGTCGCCGTTGCTGCTCGTGGCGGCCGCTACGCTGGCGTCGCCGTACGGATCATGGCTGACGCTGGTGGAGGGGATGGTCGCAGTCACGGTGCCGGGGCCGGTCATACCACTGACTGCGACGTTGTAGGATGTGGGTCCCGTGGAGGTGACGATTTTCGTAGTGGCCCCCGCGGTGCCGCTGAGCGACACATCCGCGCTCGTAAAGTCGACAACGGGCTCGTTGAAGACCACCGTGAAGTTGATGGGGGAACTGGTTGTCGCCAGCGGCACCCCGTTCGCCCCACTGGCATCGATCGTCGCGGTAGGCGCCGTCCCTGGGGGCCCCAGCTTGATCAGGAAGGCATTCTGGGCGCTGCTGGAGTTGCCCTGGGCGGAGAAAGAGTTGCCCAGGATCGAAACGGTGCCCTCGAAGAAGCCCGTGGCATAGACGTCGCCGACGCTGTCGGCGGAAATGCCGTGGACTTCGTCATCCTCATACGCTCCGCCCGCGCTGACGACCCATTGGCAGCCTTCGCTGGGACTGAATTGGGCGACAAAGCCGTCCGTGCTTCCGACACTGGTCAAGGTGGCCGAACCGGAAGGCTTGAAAACGGGGTTGAAAGTGACGGTGCCGCTGAAGTATCCGCCGACATCGATATTGCCGCCGGGCACCACGTCAATGTCGCTGCCGCAGCCGTTTCCCGTGCCGCCACTCAATTGGTCTGTCCAATCGTTGGAACCTGAGGAACTCGTCTTGGAAACGTAAATGGTGCCGGAAGAATTCGCGGCGGCGCCGCCCAAGTAGCCGGCCGTGTAGATGTTCCCGCTAGAGTCCACGGCGATGCCGTGAGGCTCGTTGTATCCGGATCCGCCGATGTTTTCCGCCCAAGCGAAGGCGGAGGAAGCCAAATTGTAATCCGCGAGAAAGACATCCTCGCTGCCGACGGCTGTGACAAATATTGTCGGAGGATCGTCGAAGTACACCGTGCCCTGGTAGACGCCCGTTATATAGAGGTCACCGCCGCTCGGCGACAACGCTATTCCGCAGGGTTCGTCGTTGCCACCAGTGTAGCTGCCCAACCCGTACCCGCCGTCGAGGGTACCTCCAGAACTAAGGTCCATCACAAAGACATTCGTTCCGCTAACGTAGGCAGAGCTGCCGAGGTTTATGCCGTTCGTGTATATGCCGGCGACAACGACTACCGATCCATCGACCAGGATGTTGCGGCCTTCGTCGTCGTAGCTGCTTCCGCCGCTTTGCGTCGTGCTGTAGGCCCAGCCGAAGTTGCCACTGCTATTGACCATGCAGACGAAGGCGTTCTTACCACCAGCGCTGGTGAGTTCCCCGCTCGCATCGCCCGCGTTGTTGGGGTCGAATTGGGCAGTGCCCGTGAAATACCCCGTGGTATAGACGTTCCCGCTGCTGTCGACGGCGAGAGAGTAGCCTTTGGCATCGCCGGTGCCGCCCATCCTGTCGGCCCACACGAGAGCCCCTTGCGGCGTGTACTTGGCGACAAAGATGCTGTTGTTGCCTGTCCCTGTAGCCGTCGCGGTCAGATCGGCCACCCCCAAGCCTGGGTCAAAGTTGACCGTACTCTGGAACCAGCCGGTAACGTAGATGTTGCCCGACGAGTCGGTGGTCACCTTGTTGCCTTGGGTTTTGGCGGGGCTGGCGGCGTTGCCGCCGATCCCGTCGGCAAAGCCGTAGGGTATGGAGATACCGTAGAGACCGACGTTGAGCGTGGTCGAGGTGAGAGTACTGGTCTGTCCCGCGCTGCTTACGTTCGCCGTGGTAAACGACGTGTATCCGAAAGGCGAGCGGACGATCGCATAATAGTTGTCGCCCGTAGTCAAGCTCGAGAACGAAAAGGTCCCACTGCTCGAGCTGACGGCCGCCTGGAACGTGCTGGCGGTGGTGTCATAGAGCTGGATCGCGGCCCCCGCCACGCCAGCCTGGCTTGTGTATGAGCCGGTCTTAGCGCTGTCTTGGAAGATCGTGCCGCTTAACGAGGTAATCCCCGAGAGCAAGCGACGGTCTTCCAGCGGCTCGCAAAGCAACATCCGTTGCCGGCCACGCTGGCGAGGGGACTTGTTCGCCGCCGTATTCCAAATCCGCGCGAAAAGCGTCTTCTTCTGATGCGGGTTGCGAGCCACGGTTTCACTCCTTACGGTAAACGCCTGGTAGTTCCGCTCACGACCGCGACCTTCTTCGGCCCGTCGCGACGTACCGAGAGTATCGCACCCTCCGATCGGATGTCAATATCCCGCAATCCATACCGGGGAAATATTTCCGACTTATGGATGGGGTCGAAATTGCATTCCGGGGGGCTTACATGCGGATCCCGTCCAAACTCCCTTGGCAACGCGACCAGGGAGAGATCCAAGGTCGCCACAAGGGGAGCAGCCGTGGAGGAGGCTTGCCAAGCCACCCTCAGGCCGGATAAGCTGGCAAACGTTGCGCGTCTTCCCGCCACCCACCCCCCCCCGGCATATAACTGAAAGGACTTGCTCATGGATCACGCCAATCGGCGCGGTTTTCTGAAATCGTCGGCTATTTTGGCGGGGACAGCCGTGCTTTCGGCTCCGGCCCTTGCCCGAGGCCAAGGCAGCGCGAACGGACGCTTTCGCGTCGGCTTGTTGGGACTCGGCAACCGCATGGCGGCCCACGTCGCTTCGTTGACCGCGATGGCCGGCGAGAATGTGGAAATCGTGGCCGTGTGCGACTGCAATCAGCAGCGGCTCGACAGCCGCGGCAGTCGCTACGGCGGCGTATTGAAAGACAAGAAGCTGGCCGTTTATCACGACATGCGGAAGATGTTCGAGGACCAGTCGATCGACGCGATTGTCGACTGCCTGGCCGACCGCTGGCACTCGCTGGCGGCGATTTGGGCCTGCCAGGCGGGCAAGGACGTGTATGTCGAGAAGCCCGGCTCGCACAATCTCTTCGAGGGCCGGCAGATGGTCGCCGCCGCGCGGAAATACCAGCGGATCGTCCAGCACGGCACGCAGAACCGCAGCAGCCCTCACATCATGGAAGGAGTCCAAAGGCTTAGCGAGGGGATCGTCGGTCCGGTTTACATGGCCCGCGGGCTGGACTACAAGATCGTTCGCAACATGGGCCGAATCACACCCTCGGCCTGCCCGCCCGGGCTGGATTGGGACAAGTGGCTAGGCCCCAAAGCGATGCGGCCCTACAGCGAGTTCTGGCTGAGGAACGAGCATTTTTGCGGCTTGGATCTGAGCAGCGCCGGATTTGCCAATCAGGCGGTGCACGAACTGGACATCATCCGCTGGGGAATGAGACTGGATCGTCATCCGGTCCAGGTCACCGCGGTGGGCCGGAAATTCATGCACCAGGACGACGACTGCACCGCGCCGAGTCACTACACGGCCACGTTTCAGTTCGACAAACCCGACACTTACGTGAGTTATGAGTACCGTTCGTGGTACACCAACGGTGAGGCCGGCTTCCGCGATCAATACCCGTTCGTCCAGCACGATTTCCCCACGGGGACGATTTTCCTCGGCGCCGAAGGCTATCTGATCTTCCCCGACTACACCAGCTATCGCACTTTCTTGGGCGTGAAAGCCAAGCCGGGGCCGTTCAAGGAAGGCGTCTCCCCAGGGTGCGAGATGATGGCCAATGAGCCGCACATGAGGAATTGGGTCACGGCCTGCCGGGCCCGCGACCGCAAGTTGCTCAACGCCGACATCGAGGAAGGGCACAAATCGATGACGCTCTGCCTGCTGGCCCGCACCTCGTATCAGGTGGGCCGCCCGCTGAAATTCGATCCCGACACCGAAATGATCATTGGCGACGACAAGGCCAACGCCATGCTCAACCAGCCGGAGTATCGTGCGCCCTACGTCGTCCCCAAGGAGGTTTAAGACCGTATTTTGCCGCAGGGAGATGGCACCTCCAAGCGGGGTGCAGGGCAAGAAGTAGGCTCTCCCGGCCTACCGTAACCTTTACCGAACCGGAGACACGATGATGAGCCAAGCGGGAACGGCGATGAGGCGTCTATCCATCGTTATCTTGATCGCGGCATTCTGCACGCCGGGTTTGGCACGCGCCCAGGTGGTCCTGCAGTCGCGGTCGACGAGCGAAGGGACCGGAGCGAACAAGTCGCTGATCCAGACCTTCGACCTGGGGAGCGAGATCGCTTCGTACGGCATGACCTACGACATCTCCACGCCCGAGGGAACCCCGCCGGGCAAATGCACCTCGCACTTCGAAGTCTTCCGCGGCAAGTTGGTCCCGCTGGCGATGACCGCCCCGGGCGTGGCCAACTGGTATCGCCAAGGGTTCTTTACCGTTCGCGTCGACGGCGAGAGCATTTACGACGATGTTGCCCGCTTTCGCACGATTCGCGACGGTGGCGCCGACGCGCTGCTCGAAGGGACGTGGCTCACCTCCAAAGGTCCGCTGCGGGTACGGTTTGCCGTGCGCCGCGGCGACGATAAGCTGCTCATGCAAGCCGAATTGGGGGGAGAAACCAAGATTCGGCGACTCGAGTTGGCCCTGCTCTGCTATCCCCAGGGATTCGAGAAGCCGTACGATCGTCACATGGCCACGATCGTGCGCGACGTCGCAAGCGCGCCCCGGCTGACGCTCGACCCGGCCCGGGAACCGTGGTTGATGTACTACGATCCGGGCATGGCCGGCCGCACCCGCGGCGGCCCGTGCGGTCTGGTATATGCGCCGCAGGAGGTGGCCTCGGTCAGCGTGAATCTCGGTCCTTATTCGGTGTACACCACGCTCACGGCCAAGCCTGGAGAGCGAAAAATCACCTTGGGCCTGTGGGATTTCACCGGGATCGGCGATGTGGCCACGATGCGGCGGCACCTCACCCACGACACGGCCACGATCGCTGCCGATCTCCAGGCGGTGGCCCATGCCGATTGGGAGCAGGCGATTCCCGCCGTTCGGCTCGGCAAGGCCTACGCCGGCTTTCTGGCCGGCAGGGTCCAGGACCGCAACCGTTCGACTGCTTATGATGAAATGACGAGCCAAGTGGTGACGCCCCACGTGCCCTGGGCCAAGCCGCTCTCCGGCGGTCCGCTGCGCGTGCTGGTCGTCGGCCCGCGGTGGCAACAGCGCGAGACGGTCGAGCTGGCCCAGCGGCTCGACATGCAATACGACACGTTCTCTTTCGCCGAGCCCGACGCCCTGACCAGCCCCGACTTGTACCTCTACGGTTCTTACGAATTGTACGGCTATCCACGGAAGACCGCGGCCACGGTGCTCTCCGAGTTGCAGCGCAAGTTGGAGCCCCGCCGCGACTGCCTGATTCTCAGCGGGTTCCTCTCCACGCTGATCCCGGAAAACCTGCGGCAGACGATTTTCGACAAGGTCGGCGGCGGCACCGGCCTGGTCCTGTTGGGCCGGCCGCGCGACCTGCTCCAGCCGTTGGGCAAGCAACTTTCCCCGGCCCGCTGGAAGCCGGACGTCGCGGCGATCGATCGACTGCCCGTGCTGGGCAAGATGACGGCCGCGAAGCAGCCCATCTGGTCGGCCTATACGTTGGGCAAAGGACGCGTGTTGGCCCTGAATTACGCCACGGGCGCCAATTTGCTCACCCCGTCGCCGGGCCTCGACGACCCGGACGTGCGCGATTATTACGAAGACTACCAACGACTGGCGATCGCGGCCGTGTTGTGGGTCACCGGGCGCGAAGTTCCGCCGCGAATGCGGCAGCCGCTCCCGTTGCAACGAGGGCGGGGATCGCAGATCGTTGCCGTCGAGGTGAGCGAGAAATCATTGCCGCGTGGTGGTACGGTGTCGGGCGTGGTCCGGCTCCGCGAAGTTCCCTCCCAGGCGCGGCTCGACCTGGAACTTTGGGATGCCCTAGGGCGGTTGGTCCGCCGCCAGGAGATACGGCCCGCGGGCGTCGAGATTCCTTTCCAGTTCCCGCTCGGCCATGGCCCGGCGATTCTCTACGAGGTCCGCGCCCGCCTCAGCGTGGGAGCGGCGGAGCTCGACACGCGCTCGGCGGCGTTGAGCGTCAGCGATCGCAGCGTCGACGATTTTCACTTCCTCGCCTGGGCCAACGGCGGCAACAGCGTGCTGAGCCACAACATCCTCGACGTGCTGGCCGAGCATGGCGTGGATTGGATCGACAACACGGGCATCGGCGGCGCCACGGAAGAGCAGGCGGCGACCATGGTGCGCAATGCGGCCGGGCACGGCCTGCGGAGCATCCCCTACATCACGCGGATCAGTAGCGAGCAGACTTCGGGCCGCGTGCGTCAGCCCTGCCTGAGCGATCCGCTGTGGCAGGGAAAATGGACGGCCGGACTGCGCGACCGCGCCCGCGGCGCGGCCCCTTACGGTCCGCCCGGCTACACGCTGGGCGACGAGAATTTCCTGGTCAACCGTCCGCTGGACGTGTGCACCGCGCCCTTCTGCCTGGCCGGTTTCCGCCAGTGGCTGGCGAAGCAGTATGGTTCGCTCCAAGCGTTGAACGCCAGTTGGCGCACGTCGTACGGCGACTGGGACGAGGCGCTGCCCGCCACGCTCGACGAAGTTCGCGCCGCGCCGGCCTTTTGGCCGCGTTGGGCCGATCATCGCCTGTTCATGGACGGCGTTTTCACTGCGGCGCATGCCTTGGGTCGGCGTGCCATCCGCGAGTCCGACCCGCAGGCGCGCGTGGGATTCGACGGTATCTTCAGCCTCGATAGCTGGCACGGCTACGACTTCTATCAGCTCTGCCGTGCCTGCGACATGGTGGAAGTCTACGCCGTCAACGGCATCATGCAGATGGAATATCTCCGCTCCTGGCGGCAGCCCGGCGCCGTTTGCGGCGCCTGGTACAACGAGCTGGGCAACCGCGACGAAACCTGGGTCAAGCGGCTCGGCTGGCATCTCTTGTTCCACGGTTTCAACAGCAGTTGGTACTGGACGAGTTACCAGACCGGTCCGGCCCTGCTGTTTCCCGACCTTCGGCCCACGCCGCAACTGCGGTGGATGGAACAGTCGCACGCCGAGATCATGGGCGGTATCGGCAAGCTGCTGCTGCACGCCCGGCGACTGCACGATGGAGTGGCCATCCACTACAGCCAAGCCAGCGTCCACGCCGGCACCCTGATCGGCCGCAGCCCCGTGCCGCCGCAAACCGGCATGGCGCGGTGGATCGAGGACTTGGGCCTGCAATACAACATGCTCGCGTCCGAGGAAATTAACGAGGGGCAGCTCGCCGGCTACAAAGTGCTCTTGCTGCCGTCGTCGGCGGCGATCGGCGAAGCGGAGGCCCAGGCGATCACCCGCTTCGTCGAGCAAGGTGGCCTGGTGCTGGCCGATGCCACGCCGGGAATTCTTGACGGTCATTGCCGGCTGCGCGAGCAAGGCGGCCTGGATCGACTCTTCGGCGTCGCCCGCTCCGGCTTGCCCGTGCGCGGAACGGTCGATTGCATCGAGTTGAAACACGAGCAACTCGCCGGCCGCTTGCCCATGGTCGTGTGCGATCGAAATCTCCGCGCCGCCGGGGCCGAAGTTTGGGCTGCCGCGGAAACGACCCCGGCCGTGCTCGTGCATCGCGTGGGCCGGGGCCGGGCCGTGTTGCTCAACGCGGCCGTCGACCAATACGACGGGATGCGCAAGATGGGGCAGACGCAGCTTATGCGGCAGTTGGGCCAACAGCTATTGGAATCGGTAGGCGTTGCGGCGAAGGTCCACATTCTGGTCGACGGAGCCGATGCGCCCGCCTGCGAGACGGTTCGTTTCGTCGACGGCGGCATTCAATACGTGGGCATCATCCAGGACCAGGATTGTGCCGACGCCAAGCAAGCCCGCGACGTGACGATTCTGCTTCCCATGGAGGCCGAAGTGTACGACGTCCGCGCCAAGCAATCGCTCGGCCGCGGGCGCACTTGCAGCACGCGTTTGCAGCCCGGCGATGCGAAGCTCTTGGCCTTGCTCCCTTATGCAGTGCGGGAGCTGACCCTGGGCGCGCCGCAGGCCGCGGTTGCACTGGGCTCCGAGTTCAAGCTTCGCGTGACGCTCGGCGTCGGCCAAGAGCGGCTGGCCGGGCCGCACTGCCTCCGCGTCGAGGCTATCGATCCCCAGGGCAAAACGGTGCGTCCCTACGCGCAAAATGTGCTGACCGACCGCGCGGCGACCGACGTCGGCATCGAGTTGGCGTTAAACGACCCGGCCGGCGCTTGGCAGTTCCGCGTGACCGACGTTGCCACTGGCCGCTCGGCTTTGGCTAGGGTCGACGTCCGAAGCGGTCCCGGCATCGCGGAACGATGACCGGGCGAATCAAGAATTGGAATTTCCACGAAGGGTCCGACATTCATCCGAGGAGACCTGTGATGCGACTTGGCGGCTTATTTGTCGTGTGCTTTCTCTCCGTCTATGGCCTGACGGTTACGGCCTCGATCGTTGCGGCCGATACGGCGGCCGACGATGCCGCGCTGCGGGTCCGGTCGCTCGTGAGCCCCGGCGAAACGGCCAGTATCCAACGCGTCCTGGCCCGGGCCAGGGCGGGCCGCGCCGTCACCATCGCGGTGATCGGCGGCTCGATCACGCAAGGGGCCAAGGCGAGCAAGCCCGAGAAGCGGTATGGCAGTCTGGTCGCCGACTGGTGGCGGCAGAAGTTCCCCCACGCACACGTGGAACACGTGAATGCGGGCATCGGTGCCACCGGCTCAAACTTCGGGGCGATGCGTGCCCAACGCGATTTGCTCTCGAAGCATCCGGATTTCGTGGTTGTGGAGTACGCCTGTAACGACGCCAACACCGAAGCGGCCGCCGAGACCCTCGAGGGGCTATTGCGGCAGATCCTCAAGCAACCGAATCAGCCCGCGGTGATGATGCTTTTCACCATGTCCCGCGGCGGCCACAACGCCCAGGAGTGGCACAGCAAGATCGGGCGGCATTACGGCCTGCCGATGGTCAGCTTTCGCGACGCGTTCTGGCCGGAGATCCAGGCCGGGCGGATGAAGTGGGAGGACGTCGTGGCCGACCAGGTCCATCCCAACGACCGCGGCCATGCCTGTTGTGCCGCTCTGATCACGGCCGTGCTCGACGACGTGCTGCGGAACCTGCCGCCCGACGATCGTTTGCCCGAGATCAAGCCCTTGCCGCGGCCGCTCTTGAGCGACCTTTTCGAGCACACGGCGTTGTTCGAAGCGGCCGACCTTCAGCCGCTGGCCAACAACGGCTGGGCTTACGACGCCGCGACGAAATCCTGGAAGAGCGGCAAGCCGGGTAGCGTGATCGAGTTCGACGTCCCGGGGCGGATCCTCTTCACCATGCACTATGTCGTGAAGGGGCCCATGGGCAAGGCCCGCGTCAGCGTGGACGGCAAAACGGTCCGCGAGCTCAACGGCTGGTTCGACCAGACGTGGGGCGGCTACCGCCAGCTCAACGAGGTCGCCCGCCTGCCGCACACCGGTGCGCACCGCGTGTGTTTCGAGCTGTTGCAGGATAAAAGTGCCGGCAGCACGGGCAACGAGTTCCGCATTCTCGGTCTCGGCGCCGCGGGAATGACCGGAAGATGAAGACAGAGAAATCAATGATGTTCAAAGCAATATCCGTCGCGGTTTTAGCACTCTTCGGAACGGAATCCGCGCTGGCGGCGGCCCCCTCGCGTCCCATCGACCGCCAGGCCCTGGTGACCCGGCATAACGTGGTTATCACCGCACTCGACGAGAAGGCCCCGTTGCAAGTGGGCAACGGACAGTTTGCCTTCGGAGCGGACGTCACGGGCTTGCAGACCTTCGTGCCGTTCAGCACCATGTCGCATTGGGGTTGGCACAGCATGCCGCTGCCGCAAGGCCAGCGGCCCGAGGAGTTTCGCGGCCAGGTCTGGGATACGCACGGCCGGCCGGTGCGCTACGCGATTGCCAACCCCCAGCAGCCGGCGCTGTCTCATTGGCTCGCCGCGAATCCGCACCGGCTGAATCTGGGCCGCATCGGCCTGCTGCTCATCAAGCCCGACGGGCGGCCGGCCGCGCCCGCCGACCTCCGCAACCCGCGGCAGGAACTGGACCTCTGGCAGGGCGTTATCAGCAGCAGTTTTCAGTTTGACGGCCAGCCGGTGCGGGTGCGGACCTGCTGTCATCCGCGGCTGGACGCCGTTGCCGTGCGCATCGAGTCGCCGCTGATCGCCCTGGGGCGGTTGCGCGTGGCCATCGATTTCCCTTACGGCGACGACCGGGAGCGTCCGGCCTATGTCGGCGATTGGAACAATCCGGGCCGCCACGAAACGAAAATGACTCCCCGCGGTCCCCAACGCGCCGACTTCGAGCGAAAGCTGGACGCCGACGGCTATCATGTGGCGTTGGCCTGGGAAACGGGCGCCACGCTGCGGGGGTCGCGCCCCGAGTCGCCGCACCATTTCGAACTGAGCGGCGCGGGCGATCGGCCGCTGGCCTTCGTGGCGGCCTTCTCGCCGTCGCCGCTGCCCCAAGAGCTGCCGGGCGTCAAAGCCACGTTCCTGGCGTCGCGCCGGCACTGGCCCGAGTTTTGGAACTCCGGCGGCGCCATCGACTTGTCGGCGAGCAAGGATCGGCGTTGGCGGGAATTGGAGCGGCGGATCGTGCTGTCGCAGTACCTGCTGGCGGTCAACGAGGCGGGCTCGTTGCCGCCGCAGGAGAGCGGCCTGGTGAACAACGGTTGGTATGGCCGCTTCCATTTCGAGATGTACTGGTGGCACGCGGCCCATTACGCGCTTTGGGATCGCTGGCCGCTCTTGAACCGCAGCCTCGACGTGTACCGCCGCTTCCTGGCGTCGGCGCGGCAACGGGCCAACGAGCAGGGCTATCGAGGGGCCCGGTGGCCCAAGTGCACCGGCCCCGACGGCCGGGAATGGCCGCACCCCATTCATGCCTTGCTCGTCTGGCAGCAGCCGCATCCGATCTTCTTCGCCGAACTCGACTACCGCGCGCATCCCAGCCGGGCCACCTTGGAGAAATGGCGCGACGTGGTGTTCGACACGGCCGACTTCCTGACGTCGTACGCCTGGCGCGACGAAGAGACCGGCCGCTACGTGCTCGGCCCGCCGTTGTTCGTCGTTTCGGAGAACACCAAGCCCAAGACCACCCGTAATCCTGCGTTCGAGCTGGGTTACTGGCGATTCGGTTTGCGGACCGCGCAGACCTGGCGCGAGCGGCTGGGGATGGGCCGCAGCGCCGAGTGGGACAAGGTGCTTGGGAATCTGTCGCCGCTGCCGGTCGAAGACGGCTTGTACGTGCTCCACGAGGGCGTGCGCAACATGTGGAGCAAGTGGAATTGGGAACACCCGGCCCTCATCGGCACCTTCGGCATGTTGCCCGGCGACGGCGTTGACCGCGCGATCATCGAGCGGACCTTCAACCAGGTGCTGCGGTGCTGGAATTTCCAGCACACCTGGGGCTGGGACTTCCCCATGCTGGCAATGTGCGGCGCACGCGTGGGGGAACCCGGCAAGGCCGTGGACATGCTGCTGCATCCGGCCGGCGGTTGCCAGTTCGACGAACGGGGCTTGGCCGCCGGCGGCCCGTTCCCCTATTTCCCGGCCAATGGCGGCTTGCTCTACGCGGTCGCGATGATGGCCGCCGGCTGGGACGGCGGGCCCGCCGGCAACGCGCCAGGCTTTCCCGGCGACGGCACTTGGACGGTACGTTGGGAGGGGCTGAAGCGGGCACCGTGAAGGAGAACAATCCGTGACCAAATGCTTGATCGTCACCGCCATAGTAAGCGTGGTCGTCGCCAGTCAGTCGCTAGCCGCCGATGCGCCACGACAGGCCGACGCGCGGTTGAAGATCCGCGTGGACCGCCCGCGTCATGGTTTCATGGACGCCGCCGGAAAACCTTTCGTGCCCTTCGGCGTAACGTACTATCGCCCTGGCACGGGCTGGGCGCCCCAATTATGGAAGCAGTTCGACGCCGAGGCCACGCGGCGCGACTTCGCCCGCCTGAAAAAACAGGGCGCCAACGTGGTGCGGGTGTTTATCTCGTTCGGTTCCTTCTTCACCGAGCCGGGCCGGCTCAACCCCGAAGGGCTGGCCAAGTTCGACCAGCTCCTCGACCTTGCCGACGAGGCCGGGCTGTACGTCCACCCCACCGGTCCCGACCATTGGGAAGGCACGCCGGCATGGACCAAAGATCTGAATGTCTTCAGCAACGACGCCAACGAGCCATGTCTCAAGGCGCTCGAAGACTACTGGCGGATGTTCGCCACGCGCTATCGCGGCCGCGCCACGATCTGGGCCTACGACCTGCGCAACGAACCGCGTCTGGCCTGGGACACGCCCTATCTGCGGACCCAGTGGGCCGCATGGCGCAAGACGCACAAACAGGATCCGGCACCGGTGCCGGACCCGAAGGCCAAACCGGCCGCGCCCGAGTTGGCCGACTATCAGCGTTTTCGTGAGAGCATCGTGGAGCAATGGGTGGCCCGCCAGTCCCGGGCGATCCACGCCGCCGATCGCGCCGCCTTGGTGACGGTGGGCCTGCTGCAATGGTCGGTCCCGGCGCAACGCATCAACGTCGACCAGTACACCGGTTTCCGTCCGTCGATCATCGCGGGGCACCTCGATTTTCTGGAACTTCACTTCTACCCCTTGGCGACGGGCGTGTACAAGTATGACGGTCCGACGGCTGAAACCGCGAACCTGTCGGTGTTGGAGGCGATGGCGCGGGAATGCGCCAAGCCGGGGCTGCCGCTGGTAATTGCCGAGTTTGGCTGGTACGGCGGCGGGTCGCTCGACCGCGGCGGCAGGCCGGCCGGCGAGGAGCAACAGTCGCAGTGGTGCCGGCGCGTGGTCGAAGTCACCTCGCCGCTGGCATGCGGCTGGCTCAACTGGGGTATGTACGATCATCCGCAGGCCAAGGACGTGAGCAAGCTAACCGGCCTGTTCACGGCGGACGGCAGAGAGAAGGCTTGGGGACGCGGTTTTCGCGACGTGGCCGCGCGCTACCGCGCCAATCCCGCGGCCTACGCCCTGCCCGATCGCCCCGACCTGCCGTGGGACGCGTGCACGTCGAGCGGCGACGACATGGAGAAGTTCCGCCAGGCATACCTCGCGGCTTTCAGCGCCGTTTGGAAGCCGCGGTAAGGAACGGCCAAAGAGTACCTGTCGGATTCCGCCGCGGATCGAAGCTGCCGATAAACGATGGCAATCTGTTGCTTCGTGGTCGAGCGGCCGGTCATTTTCGCCGCATCTGCGCGTACCGCTTCAAATCGCGGATTCCGGCCAGGAATGCCGCTCCCATCAGCAGCATTGTCACCCCGGCCAGCAGGCCGCCTAGGACATACTCGGTGATCGGGTGGGTGCCGAAGGCTCTTGCTGACGACATGGACTGTCTCCTTTCAAAACAGTTGCGCCGCCGACACTATCGGCGGTCTGCGAATTCTGATTCCGGACGCGGACGATCAACGACTCGACCAGCTTCACCGCATCGTCGATGACGGCACGAACCGGCTCGCTGATCTCCATCGACATGTCTTCCGCATCCAACGGCGCCGGCTCGCAGCCAACCAACAGCATCCGCTGCGGGCGTGCGCCCATCGAACGCGCCAGCCGCAGCACCTTCATGGGATTCATGCCGTGGGCTTCCACCAGGTTCGCCTCCGCTTGCACGTCATCATCCGCCGGAGCGGCCTCGGGCTCGAGCACATAGAGCGTCCCCGGCGGCTGGCCCCGGGGCACGGCATCCACCAGGATCACGGCTTCCCAGTCATCCAAGAGCGCGTAGGCCAGGTCCAGGCCGCGAATGCCGAAATCGGCCACGCAGACCCCTTCCGGCGCCGCCCGCATCGCCAGTCGCCGCACCACCTCCACGCCAAACGCGTCGTCGCCGAGGAAGACGTTGCCGATCCCCGCCACCAGTATTCGCGGAACGCTCATCGCGGATTGCCTCCGCCGCCCAATGGCAAGACTTCCTCGGGCTGGAAGAAGAAGCGATGACCCGGCTGGCGCTGGCGGCCGAAATCGCTCCCCGGATCGTCCTCGACGACCACGGCCAAATAGATCCGGTCTTCCATGTCCTGCTCGATGGACTCGATCGTGGCGGTCTTGTCTTTGAGCGCCAGATCGAGAATATCGCCCCCCGCCCGCGGCCGCAGCCACACGCGGTCGCCCGGGCGCACCTCGACGCCGCGGATGCGGACGCTCGCCAGGGTGGGCCGCTTGTCGAACGGGTCCATGCCGGCGGGCTCGCCGGCACTCTCTTGTGGCGCAGGCGTCTCGCTTGCCTGACAAATACCCGGCGAGATGCCTGCACCACAAAGCGGACTCGGCAAAGGAGTGAGCGAGCGGACCGCTCCGTGCAGCCCGGCCAACTGCTGCCGGGCGAGCGATTCGGTGCGCTGCAACAGTGTCCGCGTGCGTTCGTCCACCGACTGCGCCAGTTGCTTCTCCTGGTCGGTCAGCGTCATGATCCGTAGCGTAAGGATCTCGTCGATCTCCGTCGCGTCGAACAAATCGCCCGGGCTCTCGGGGGCAAGCTGCGGATAATCGTAAAGGATGATCGGCGCGGAAAGCATGGCTTCGCGCTCGGGCGGCTGGCCGAGAAGCACCGGCCAGGCGCCGACGTTGCGGCACGCCGCGGTAGCCGTCCGCCAATGCTCCGGCGGGTCGATGAGCGACACGAACTGTCCGCCCGCGATGGCCAAAATGGTATGCGCGGAGACCAGCGTACGCAGCAGGGCGTCGTCGCGGCCCGCCCGGCCGGCATTTTCCAACGGCGTGGCGTTGACAATTCGCGCGGTGACGCGAAACAGCCCCGCTGCGACCTCCTCGGCGGCCAACTCGACCACGCCCTCGATCGCCTCCTGGTCGCGGACCATGACGCCGGCGATGCGGCCGCCCGGTTCGCGTAGCGGCTCCAATTCATGCCGCGCCGGGAACGAGAAACGTTCGCACCGCGAACGCGCGGTCAGCTCATGCAAATCGGCCGGCTGGGCCGCGACATCCCGCTCGACCGCCTCCTGCCACGAAGCGTAACGCGTGGGGCCGACTTCCAGCGATTCCACGATCTCATAGTGCGGGTCGCCTTCCCGCGGCCAGTCGTCCAGCGGCTCGACAAGCCGCCCGATGTTCCGCTCGACCAGGTGCAGGAAGTGCACCTTGACGTCCAGCCGCGCGCCGGGCCCTCCCTCGACGAGGCACTGCGTCTGCATGCTCCAGGCGTCTGACCCCGAGTGCGCGTCGCTATAGGAGTGGGGGTACACGCCGCCAAACGTCCAGCGGTGCCGGCTCTTCAGCGACGGCCGGTATGGGTAGAGATTGTATCCTTCGTAGAGCACGGCTCGGGCGATCTTGTCGACCAGCGCTGCATTCATGGCGCCACCCGCTCTTCCTCGCGAGAAAGGAGGTTCTCCAACGTCCGCTCCCAACTCGGCAATCCGAGCCGGCTGCGATACTGCTGCAACCGCCGGAACACGTCCTTGTGCAACTCCAGCCACGCCGTGTTGGGATAGTAGTGGTCCATCATCTCCCGCCACAGCGAAACGCCGAGGCGGAAATCGCAGGTTTTCTCCCAGGAAATCGGAGCCACCTGCAGGGAACCGCCCTCGGCCTGGTGGAAAATCGTGCCGCTGAACAAAAAGCACAAGGGAATACTGCCACCCTCGAGCGCGGCGAAGTACTTGGTGGCCGCCACGTTGAAATCGTAGCTGCACGGCACCGGCAACTCGATCAGCGTCGATCCACTGAAAGCGGGCACGACAGCCTGGGCGTGCGTCCAGAGCATGCTCCGCACGGTTTGCCCCCAGCGCTCCGGTGGACCGAAAAGGTCGGCCAGCCGCCGCGGGTCTTCCGCCTCGTAGCGCCGCCGCGTGGGCTCGATGCGGATCTGGCACCGCAGCAGCACCGACTGGATGGGCGTCGGCCGCGGCCCGCCGGCTTCGCTGATCCGCAGCTTGAAGACCAATTGCGGCACCGCCGCATACGCGGCCGGCTGCGCGGCGTCGATTTGGAAATTGAGGTCGATCATGGATGCTCCTTCAGGGCGGCAAAGAACTGTCCCACCTTCTCCCACACCTCCATGCCGCCGGAAAGGCCGCGCCAATGGAGGCGAATCAACCCCACCAGCTTGTAGCACTCGTCGATCGGCACACGGTAATACTCCCGCGCATGGCCGATCCGATGGACCAATAGCGCTTCCACGTCCGGCTCCAACTCGGCCAGGATCGGATTGTCGTCCACCAGCGTGTGCCAAGCCTCCAGCCCGAGCAGCGACTCCGTGGCCCCGGCCGGGCTGGGATATACGGCCAGCACGCGTCCGGCCTGAGTGCTATGGAAGAAGAACGCCAAATTGATGGGGATCAACAGACTTTCCCATTGCAGATCGCTCAAGCGGAAGTCGGAGAGCAACTCGATCCGCCGCGGCACCCGGCGGTATTGCGCGTTTTGCCGACCGCTGAACAGCACCGCACACGCGTCGCACGAACAGACCAGGCGCCGCGAGCGAAGGTCCACCAGGTGCGGGTGTTCGGCGGCCAAGGCCGTGGCGCAAAGTTCGCACTTCTGAGCCGTCTCTTCCGCCGCACCGGCCCGCGCGAACCGCCGCAATGTGGCCAAGGGCCCGTCCAAGACGGCCGTCGCGGCCGCGGTCGATGCTGTCGGCGGATCGCTCATCGCAGCATCCCCACTTGTTCCAACGGCACAAAACCGCTTGCGGCGCGCGGCGCCGCTGTGGCCACGCCTTCGACTTCAATCCGGCTCACGTCGGGAGCCGCCGCGAAAATCGCCTCCTCGATGGTCGAGCGGGCGGTGGCCTCGGAGGAAGGGCAACCGTTACACTTCCCCTGCATGCGGAGATGAACCACGCCGTCGGCGATGCCCAAATACTCCACGTTGCCGCCGTGGGACTGGAGATAGGGCCGCACGCGGTCCAAGGCCCCGCGCACCCGGACCTCCAACTCTTGGGGATGCAGATCGTAGAGCAACATCAGGCTGGCGATCAACTCGTCGCGGGTCCAGGCGTCGAGCAATTCGCACCCGGCCGGCCCCAGTGCGGCGATTTGCTGCACCATGCGGGCCAGGCCGGCCCCGTGGAAATCGAGCAAGTGCTGCACCAGTTCACGGACCTGCCCGCGCAGCTTCGCGTCGGGCAGGGCCTCGGCCTGCTGGATCAGCGCGTCGACGCGTGCGAGCTTCTGCTGGAGTTGCGGGTCTTCCGGCATGGCGTATCCTCACTTATGGTGCAGGCGTCCCGCCTGCGTCGGTTCGTGCAGGCGAGACGCCTGCACGGCAAAACTCGATCCCCTTGTTTTGGCGCAACGCCTTAATGGGCCTGCACGCCGAACATCGGCACGTGGCGGACCTCCAGCAGTTTGGCATCGCCGCGGTACATGTGTACGCCGCAGGGCAAACAGGGATCGAAACTGCGTACGGTGCGCATGATGTCGATTCCCTTGAAGTGCTCGGGACCGTTCTCCTCGAAGATCGGCTGCCCCTGCACCGCATCCTCATACGGCCCGGGAGTGCCGAAGCTGTCGCGTGGGCTGGCATTCCAAGGGGTCGGCGGGTAGGGGTGGTAGTTGGCGATTTTCTTGTCGCGGATCACCAGGTGATGGGAAAGGACGCCGCGTACGGCTTCGTGGAACCCGCAGCCGACGGCCTCGTCGGGCACCTTGAAATCGACCCAGGTCTTGGTCCGCCCGGCGTGGACTTCCTGGAGCGCCCGCTCGACGAAGTACAGCCCCGCCGCGGCGGCGTAGGCCTGGAAATAGCTCCGCGCGCGATCGCGTTCGAGGGTGTTGGCCCACTTGGGGATCTTCCACACCAGTTCGGTCTCGGGAAGCAGCGCAGTCTTGGGCAGGTAGATTTTCACGGTCCCGTCGGTGGCCTTGACGTAGCCGAAGTCCACCTTGCCGGCCAGGGCCGTGGCCCACAAGCGGGCCAACGGGCCGCCGCCGGTATCCAAGGCCAGGTGGTCGCCGGTGCGGCGGTCGAGCCAGCGGGGCGACATCACCCAGGTATACTTCCCCTTGAAATCGCGTTTCTGCGGCTGGGGAATGGTCGTTTGGTTCCAAGGATGCCGCCGGTCGACGGGATTGCCCAGCGGATCGCGCTCCACGAAAACCTCGCCCTCGTCCCAGTCCTGATAGAAGGAGCTGCCCAGCAGAATTCGAATGCCGAGGTTGATGTCGACCAGGTTGGTGGTCAGCAATTGGCCGTCGACGACCACTCCGGGGGTAACGTACATGGCGTTACCCCACTGGTTCATGTTCTGGTACGTATAGTCGCACACTTCGGGGTTATTGAACGAACCCCAACAGCCCAGTAAAGTGCGCCGCCGCCCCACCTCTTCGTAGCCCGGCAGGGCCTCGTAGAAGAAGTCGAACAGGTCGTCGTGCAGCGGCACGATCTTCTTGGTGAACTCCACGTATTTCATCAGCCGCGTGAGATACTCGGAGAACAATTGCAGGCTGGGCAGGGTGCCCACCCCGCCCGGATAGAGCGTCGACGGATGGGTATGGCGCCCTTCCATCAAGCAGAACATTTCCCGGGTCATGCGGCTCATTTCCAGGGCTTCGCGGTACAGTGGCCCGGTGAACGGGTTGAGCGACCGCATGATGTCGGCGATGGTGTGGTAGCCGTGGATGTCCGCGTGCGGGGCCGTGGTGTTTTCCGCCCGGCGGAGCACGCCGGGGTTGGTCTCCTTGACCATCTGCTCGCAGAAATCGACCCCCACCAGGTTGTCTTGGAAGATGTTGTGGTCGAACATGTACTCCGCCGCCTCGCCCAGGTTGGTGATCCACTCGGCAAGGTCCGGCGGGCGGATCCCGTAGGCCATGTTCTGCGCGTACACCGAGCACGTAGCGTGGTTGTCGCCGCAGATGCCGCAGATCCGGCTGGTGATGAAGTGCGCGTCGCGGGGGTCCTTCCCCTTCATGAACACGCTATAACCGCGGAAGATCGAGGACGTGCTATGACATTCCACGACCCGCTGGTTCTCGAAATCGATCTTGGTGTAGATGCCCAGGCTCCCCACGATGCGGGTGATCGGATCCCAGGACATCTCGACCAATCGGCCGCTTTCACTCGGCACGCTCGTGCCGGGCATGGTGATGGTCGACATTCTATGAGCTCCTTATCATGCGGATTTGCGATGGTTCAGAATGGGTCACTTGACCGAACTGTAGGTAGTGGGTTGGTACCCGGTGGTCAATTGTTCCCCGGAATGCCGCCACTTGGGTTCGTTGTTCGCCGTGCGCTGCGTGAAGCCGCGCAGCGAGCGGATGATCCGGCCGTAAAGTCCCACGGCGGTCGACGACAGTCGCCCGCCCGGCGGTTCGTCCATGAAGGGCATGAACTTGTCGGGAAAGCCCGGCATGGTGCAGCCGATGCAAATTCCGCCCACGTTGGGGCAGCCGCCGATGCCGCCGATCCAACCGCGTTTGGCCACGTTGCAGTTGACCACCGGTCCCCAACAGCCGATCTTCACCAGGCACTCGGGCCGGCCGTACTCGTGGGCGAATTGCCCTTGCTCGTAGTAGCCCGCGCGGTCGCATCCTTCGTGCACCGTTGCGCCGAACAGCCAGGTGGGCCGCAGCTTGTCGTCCAGCGGCGGAATCGGCGCCAAGCCGGCCGCGTGATAGAGCAGATGCAGCACCGTCTCCATGAAGTTGTCGGGTTGCACGGGGCAGCCGGGCACGTTGATGATGGGAATCCCGGCCTTCGACTTCCAACTCCAGCCCAGGTAATCGGCCAGGCCCATGCAACCGGTGGGGTTGCCTTCCATGGCGTGGATCCCGCCGTAGGTGGCGCAAGTGCCGGCGCCCACCACCGCGAAGGCCTTCGGCGCCAGCCGGTCGATCCAGTCGCAGGTGGGAATCGGCTGGCCTGTTTTTCGATCGGTTCCCAAGGCGGCCCAGTAGCCTTCTTTCTTGATCTTCTCGTTGGGAATCGATCCTTCCACGACCAGCACGAACGGATCGAGGCGGTCTTCGTAGGCCTGGTAGAGGAAGTTCATGAACTCGTCGCCGTTCTCGTAAGCCAGCACCGAATTGTGCAGGTACACTTTCGGCAATCCGGGAAACGCGCCCATCACCAGGTCCTCGATGCTGGGCTCGCTGGCGCCGGTCACGGAGACCGAGTCGCCGTCGCATCCCAGGCCGGCCGTGATCCAAATGATGTGCACCTCCTGGACTGCCGACTTATGCTTCGCATATAGGTCTATCGCTTCAGCCATCGCCGTATCTCCAAGCGAGGAAGTGAAATTGACAGGTTTCAACACCGGATTTATGGGTCCTCGACGGACCGGATGATTCCGCAGTTCAACAAATTCTCGGCAGTTGTTCGCCATTGAGCATCGACACCACCCGCTCGCCGCCGATCATCGATCGCAGCACCACCATGCCGGGATGATCCGCCACAATGGTTCCGATCAGGGCCGCATCGCGGCCCAACGCGTGGCCGCGCATGGTCTCGAGCACGCGCTCGGCGTGCTCGGGCGGGACCACGGCCACCAGTTTTCCTTCGCTGGCCACATACAACGGATCGAGCCCCAGGATAGCGCAGGCCGCATGCACCTCCGCACGGAGCGGGATCGCCGCTTCGGAAAGTTCCACACCCACCCGCGAGCCCTCGGCCAATTCGTTGAGCGTGCTCGACAGCCCGCCCCGCGTCGGATCGCGCATCCAGCGAATCGCCGGGCACTCGGCGAGCATGACGCGGGTCAGATCGTGGAGGGCCGCGCTGTCGCTCTCCAACACGGTCTCGAACTCGATCCCTTCGCGCACCGACATGATGGCGATGCCGTGATCGCCCACCGTGCCCGACACCAACACGCGGTCGCCTGGCCGGGCGTTGCGCACCGACAGGTTGCGTCCTTCGGGCACCAGTCCGATGCCGGAGGTGGTGATGAAGATCCGGTCTCCCTTGCCGCGATCGACGACCTTGGTGTCGCCGGTGACCAGCGACACCCCGGCCTCCTCGCAGGCCGCGCGCATCGAAGCGACGATCCGCCGCAGATCGTCCATCGGCAGGCCCTCTTCGAGAATAAACGCCGCCGCGAGGAACAAAGGCGTCGCGCCGCCCACGGCCAGGTCGTTGACCGTGCCGTGAACGGCCAGGCGGCCGATGTCGCCGCCGGGGAAAAACGGCGGCCGCACCACGAACGAATCGGTGGTAAAGGCGATCCGCGGCGCCTTCACTCCGTTGTCGCCGCCGAGGTTCAGCGTCGCCTGGTCTTCCAAGGCCGGCGGCCCCGAGTGTCCCAAGCCGGGCAAGAACAGCCGCTGGATGAGGTCGGCCGTCAACTGCCCCCCGCTGCCATGACCGAGCAACACCTGCTCGTAATTGGCCAGCGGCACCGGGCACGTCAACTGCGTGAAATCGACCGCTTCATGCATGGGCCTTCTCCCTCGTTGGCTCCGCGGCCGCCGCTTTGGCAGGGCTGGCGTCGCGGAATCGGCCGTAATGGTAATACGCCGCGCAGGCCCCTTCCGACGAGACCATGGTCGCGCCCAGCGGCGTCCGCGGCGTACACTCGCGGCCGAAGGCCGGACAGTCGTGCGGTTTCTTCACGCCCTGAAGGATCAGCCCGCTGATGCAGAGTTTCGATTCGGTCACGTCGATCGCCGCCACGTCGAACCGCCGCTCGGCGTCGAACTCGGCGTAGGCTGGGGCCAGCCGGAAGCCGCTTTGCGGAATCGTGCCGATTCCCCGCCACTTGCGATCGGCGATCTCAAACACCTCGGCGATCAATCGCCGCGCCGGCGGGCTTCCCTCGCGGCGGACCGCGCGGCAGTACTGATTCTCCACGCCGTGCCGCCCCTGTTCGAGCATGCACACGCAACGGTAAACGCCTTCCAAGAGGTCCAGCGGCTCAAAGCCCGTGACCACGATCGGCACGCCAAACCGCTCGGCCAGCGGCGGGTACTCGTCGGTTCCCATTACGGTGCAGACGTGGCCGGCGGCCAGGAATCCTTGCACGCGGTTGCCCGGCGAGGTGAGGATTGCGGTCATTGCCGGCGGCACCAACACGTGGGAGACCAGCACGGCGAAGTTCTTCAAGCCCCGGCGCTTTGCCTGCCACACGGCCATGGCGTTGGCCGGGGCCGTGGTCTCGAATCCCACGGCGAAGAAGACCACGGTGCGGCCGGGGTTTTGTTCGGCGATCCGCAGGCAATCCAGCGGTGAGTAAACAATCCGCACGTCCCCGCCCGCCGCCTTCACCGCGAACAGATCGCGGCGGCTCCCCGGCACCCGCAACATGTCGCCGAACGAACAGAAGATCACCCCCGACCGGGCCGCGATCTCGATCGCCTTGTCGATCAGTTCCAGCGGAGTCACGCACACCGGGCATCCCGGACCGTGCACCAATTCGACCTCCGGCGGGAGCAACTCGTCGATCCCGTACTTGACGATGGTATGCGTCTGCCCGCCGCAAACTTCCATGATCGTCCAAGGCCGCGTGGTCACCTTGCGGATGGCCTGGCGCAATTGCTGCGCGGCGACCGGATCACGGTATTCGTCCTGGAATTTCATGCGGATCTCCCAAGCTCAATTCGCCCAACTCGTTCATCTTGTCGAGGAACGAAAAGACCTGTCTTGCCTCGTCTTCGTCGACCACCGACAGCGCGAATCCCACGTGCACGATCACGTACTGGCCGGTGGCGACCTCGGGCACGTGATCGAGACACACGCGTTTGAACACGCCCCCGAAATCCACCTTGCCCATCAGCACTTCATGCTCGCGGTAGGTTTCCACCACTTTCCCGGGGATGCCGAGGCACATCGATTGATCCTCTCCTTGGTCGGAATCGAGTTGTTTCGTCGCAGTCGTTTGGGCAATCAACCATCACGCCATCGGACACCTTGGCAAACCGGGCGATGATGATTCGTCACAAATCGCCGCTTTACCGGGGCGTCGCAAAGCAGTGGAAAGCGTTCGCAGCGCCGGATATCGCCGATTTGCCCCATACAGAGGGTTCGTACAAAACCGGCAAGGGGGAAGGCTACGCGCAAAGCAGGCGGGTAACCCGCCGATTCCTCGCGGAATCGCGCGAATAGCCCGGGTTCCTTTTCGCCCGCGAAGATTACTCCGCCGCTACATTTCTCGACGAAGCCCGGCCGAGGTAAACGCGAAGCACGTGAATGGACGAAGGCCGAAAAGCCGACGTCCCGCAGAATGCCGCCCATATAGATCGCACGCCGCCCGATCACAACCGCTGCCCCCAACGTTTGAATCGTCCTGTCGGCCCGCTATTGGATTGTAGCGCCGCGGCCTGCGCCGGCAAGCGAGGGCCGCCCGGGCATCATTAGATCGACGGAATAATAGGTTTTCGGTTTGCCGTGCCCGCCGGCTGAATACAGAACAAGGGTCAACCAGCACGACCCATCTCTGCAGCCCGCGATCTTAAGGAGACCGCAAAGTCGGGCCTAGCCGCCCTACGAACGGAATGGGATGCGACTCGGAACGTTGCGTCCAACGCGTGCTTGCAGGCACGCATTCTACCGCGAACGGATGCCCGGAAAGACCATCGATCCGCCTCCTGACGCCGCCGCGGCACTGTACCAAACTAGCTCTTCGCTTCTGACTCCTGCTCGGGCTCGGTGTGCTCCGGGCGCGGTTTGCCGGCCAGACGCATGATGACGGAGTAGAACACCGGCGTGAAGATCAGGCCGAAGAACGTGACGCCGATCATGCCGGCGGCCACGGCCACGCCCAGCGGCACGCGCATCTCGGCGCCCGCGCCTTTGGCCAGCACCAACGGCAGCACGCCGAGGATGAAGGCGAACGAGGTCATGAGGATCGGCCGCAGCCGGGTGCGGGAGGCCTCGACCACGGCTTCCAGCCGGCTTTTTCCCGCATCCTCCAATTGCTTGGAGAACTCCACCACCAGGATCGCGTTCTTGGCGGCCAGGCCGATCAAGACCACGAAGCCGATCTGGGCGAAGATATTGTTGTCGAGACCGGCCATCCACAAACCGATCAGGGCCGAGAGCACGCACATCGGCACGATCAGCAAAATCGCCAGCGGCAGCGACCAGCTTTCGTATTGCGCGGCCAGGACCATGAACACGAACAGCACGGCCAGGGGAAAGACCAGCTTCCCCAGCAGGTCCTTCTCGGCCAGCAGCTCCTGGAAACTCAGCTCGGTCCATTCGTAACCCATGGTGGAGGGAAGCTGCTCGCGGGCAACGCGGTCCATGATGTCGATGCCTTGCCGGGAGCTGGTCCCCGGCGCGAGGATGCCGGTGATCGCGGCCGAAGGGAAGAGATTGTAGTGATTGACGATCGCCGGCCCGGAAATGTTCCGCACGTGGATCAGCGTCGCCAGGGGCACGCGATCGCCCTTGGCGTTGCGGACCTCAAGCCGGCCGATATCCTCGACGCGCATGCGGTACTTCGGATCGGCCTGGACGTTGACTTGCCAGTTGCGGTTCTGGAAGCTGAAGTCGTTGACGTAGAAGGAGCCCAGGCAGGCCTGCAAGGTGTTGTTGACGTCGTCCAGCGACACGCCCTGCGCCTTGGCTTTCTCGCGGTCGATCTCGACGAAGATTTGCGGCTGGGTCACGCTGAACGTGGAGAAGACCGCGGCAATGCCCGGCTGGCGGCGGGCTTCGTCGGCGGTGGCCTGAACGGCGCCTTGCAGGGCGCGGAGCCCGGCATCCCGCTTGTCCTGGATCTGCAGGTTGATGCCGCCGGTGGAACCGAGACCCTCGACGGGCGGGGCTCCGAACACCCCGATCACGGCTTCCGGGAAGGCATCGAACTTCCGCCGCAACTCGGCGGCGATGCGGGGGCCGCCCAGTTCCGGGTGTTCCTTGCGCTCTTCAAACGGTGCCAGGATCACGAACATCCCGCCCATGTTGCTGACGTTCGTGGCCAGCAGCGGGGAATACCCGGGAACGGCGATCACGTTGGCCACGCCATGGGTTTCCTTGGCGATCTTGCCGAGCTGGGTGACGAGGCGGTCCGTGCGTTCCAGGCTGGCGCCGTCGGGGAGTTGTGCGTTGACGATCAGGTATCCCTTGTCCTGGTCGGGGATGAAGCCCTTGGGCACGACCTTGAAACCCATGGCGGTCATGCCCAGCAGCCCGCCGTAGACCAGCAGGAGGACGACCGCCACGCGCACCAGCCCGCGAACCAGGGAGCCGTAGCCGCTGGAAAGGCGGTCGAAGACCCAGTTGAAAGCGGCGAGGAATTTGTTGAGCGCCGCGTTGAGCCGCGCGGCGACGATCCAGCCCACCACGCTTCCCGCGGCCAGCAGCGCGAGTCGCACGCTCCAGAGCGCCACGACCGATCCGGCATGCCCCTGGGCCGCTTCGGCCCCGTGTCCGTGTGCCGCCGTGGAGAGGCCCAACATCGCCAGCACCAGGGGGCCGGCGAGCCAGTAGAGGAGGCCGCCGATCAACAGCGCGATTCCCCAACGCGGCAGGGCCTCGCGGTCGTGCTCCTGGCCGGGCAGGTGCGGCTTGATCAGGGTCACCGCGCGCGCCGGGGCCATGGTCATGGCGTTGATCGCGGAGATCACCGTGGAAGCGGCGATGGTCAGGGCGAACTGGCGGTAGAATTGGCCCGTGATGCCCGACAGAAAGGCCGTGGGGATGAAGACCGAGCTCAACACCAGGGTGATGGCGATGACCGGGCCGGTGATTTCGTCCATGGCCTTGATGGTCGCTTCGCGGGGAGGCAGGCCTTTGCCCATCCACCGCTCGATGTTCTCCACCACCACGATGGCGTCGTCCACCACGATGCCGATGGCCAGCACCAGGCCGAACAGGGTGAGATTATTGAGCGAGAAGCCCAGCAGGGCCATCACCGCGAAGGTGCCGATCAGCGAGACCGGCACGTCGATCATGGGCATCAGCGTGGCCCGCCAGTCCTGCAGAAACACCAGCACCACGATGAACACCAGCACGAAGGCCTCGAAGAGCGTCTTGTAGACCTCGTGCACCGATTCGTCGATGAACACGGTGGTGTCGTAGACGATTTTATAGCCCACCCCCTTGGGAAACTTCGCGCTGAGCTCCTCCATCTTAGCCTTGATTTCGGCGGCCGTGGTCAAGGCGTTCGAGCCGGGCAACTGGAACATGGCCAGGGTGACGGAGGGATCGCCGTCGAGGTAGCTGTTGACGTCGTAATTCCGGGCCCCCAGTTCCGAGCCCTTCTCGACGATCTGCCCGTTTTCGTCCCGTTTGACTTTGCGGACGACGTCGCGGAGCTTGACGACTTCGCCGTTGGCGCCGGTCTTGACGATGATGTCGTCGAACTGCTGTTCGCTGCTGAGGCGGCCCTGGGTCTTGATCACCAACTGAAAGGGCACGGCGGCGCCGGCCGCGACGGGCGGTTGCCCCAGCCGGCCGGCGGCGACCTGCACGTTCTGCTCGCGGATGGCCTTGATGACGTCGGCGGCCGTCATGCCCAACGATGCGAGCTTGGGCGGATCGAGCCACACCCGCATGCTGTAGTCGCGGGGGCCGAGAAAGGTGACGTCGCCCACGCCCTTGACCCGCGCCAGATCGTCCTTCACGCTGAGCGTGGCGTAGTTGCTCAGGTAGAGCTGATCGTAGTAGAAGCTGCCGTCGGGCTTCTTCTGCGAAATGAGGTTAACGCAAAGCAGGATGTTGGGCGACTTCTTCTTGGTGGTCACGCCGATCCGCTTGACGTCTTCGGGCAGTTTGGCCTCGGCCACGGCGACGCGGTTCTGCACCAGCACCTGGGCCGTGTCCAGATCGGTCCCCAACTCGAAGGTCACGTCGAGGAACATCTGGCCGTCGTTGGTGGCGCGGGACGACATGTACAGCATTCGCTCGACGCCGTTGATCTCCTGTTCGATGGGAGTGGCCACGGTGGTGGCCACCGTCTCCGCATCGGCGCCCGGGTAGACGGCCGAAACCTGGATCGTGGGCGGGGTCACCTCGGGATACTGGGCGATCGGCAGCCGGGTGAGCGCCACCAGGCCCACGATCACGATCACCAGCGAGAGCACGGTGGCGAAGATCGGCCGATCCACGAAGAAGCGCGCGAACATGAGCAGGTTCCCGGCAGTTTATGGGTTGTTTTACGATCGGGGAGAAATGACTTTCATGTTTCAGTCTCGTTCCCAAGCTCCACTTTGCCGTTCGGTGAAGCAGAGCTTCACGGAAGTGCGTTCCCAAGCGGAGCTTGGGCACGAGGTTACACCCCACCCCCCACGCTCCACACCCCGCACTCATTTTATCGGTTGGCCGTTGGAATCGAGCGGCTCCACGGGATAGTTGATACGCGCCCGTTGCAGGCCCACCAGGATCACCCACTGCGGCGCCCAGTTCTTGATCCAGTCTTTCATCGCGGTCTGCTCCTCGCCGGGCGGGGGCAGGATTACCCGCATGCCGTCGTCGAGCAGCCTGCCGGGAGTGATGTCGCGACGCAGAACCGTGTTCCCCTGGCCGAGGACGAGCAGGTACTTGCGGTCCAGATCGGAGAGCACCGCGGTGTCGGGAACCAGCAGCGCCTGGTACTCGTCGCTGACCGGTACCCGCACGCGTACGCGCGAGCCCGGGACGAACAGCCCTTTGTCGTTGGACACCACGCCGCGAACCTCGATCGTACCGGTCGACGATCCCACTTTGTTCTCCGTGAAATCGAGCACGCCGGCGTGCGGAAAACCCTCGTCGGTATCCAAGCCGAAGGCGAAGGGGATCTTCTGCTCGCGCAAGGAAAGGACCGGCGCACCGCGGCGCTGCGTTTGCCCGATCTTCTGATAGCGCTGCAGCGAGCGTTCGTCGACGGGGAAGTACACGTAGATCGGGTCGAGCGCCACGATAGTGGTCAGCACGGGATCGGTTCCTCCGGCATTGACCAGGTTGCCCTGCGTCAACAGGGCCCGGCCGATGCGGCCGGAAATCGGGGCCGTGATCCGCGAATACTCCAGGTCCAGCTTGTGCTGCTCGACTTCCTGCATGGCCGCGGCGATCCGCGCGGCGTATGACAGCGCGTCGGCCTCGGTCTTGTCCAGTTCCGATTGGGCCACCGCCTTGTGGAGGATCAATTCGCGCTGCCGCACCAGATCCTTCTCCACGGCCAGGCGTTGCGCCTCGGACACCCTGACCTGAGCCTCGCTCTGCGCGATGGCGGCTTCGAAGGGACGCGGATCAAGCTCGAACAGCAATTGGCCCTGGCGGACCATGTCGCCGTCGCGGAAGCCGATCTTCTGAATGTGGCCGCGGACCCTGGACCGCACCTCGACCTCCTGCGACGGCCGCAGCCAGCCGGTATAATCGTCCTCGTCGATCAGGGGGCGGACCAGCGGGTGCCCGACGGTGACGCGGGGCGCCGCCCGCTCGATGGTTTCCGAGCCGCCGCGGCCACAACCGGCCGCCGCCAGCGCCAGCAGCAATGTCACGCAGCACCGCCCGGAGAGGACCCGTAAAAACATGGCAAAGCTCCTCTAGAATGTCTTGATCGCTACCGTCGCTCACCGCCAGATTCGGCCGACAATGCCGTCAGACCGGCCAGCCCCAGCACGCCTTCGCTACACGTGGCGCGAAGTTCCACCGACTCCAGCACGCTGGCCGGGTCGCAGCCGATCTCCAGCGCGTCAGCATGCGCGATCGCCAGGCCGCGGTCAATGGGCGTCCAGCCGCCCGGCCACGGGCCGAGTTGGCCCAGCGGCACGGACACGCCCTGGCGGCTGAAGTGCTGGAAGTAGCAGTCCAAGTTAAACGGTGGAATCAGCGATTCGATCGTGCGTTTGCCGCCCGCGTAGCGCATCACCACTTCTCCGTTGGGCAGGTAGTTCTTCATCGGATGGACGTAGCATTGTAACAGCAGCCATAACCGCCGGCAACGCGCGCCGATGGGAATGACCGCGCCACCGGGCAGCGGGTAAGGCCGCCAACTGGCCAATGCCAGTAAGTTTTTCGGCGGCTGGCCCAGGCCCGGCCGCGGCCGCCCGGCCGTGAGGAACCGCACGCCCTGCGCGGTCTCGATGACGCGCGGCGCAGATGGCATTGTCAGCGTCGGGTTGCCCCACCAGTGGTCCAATGGCCCCGGGCCGTCGGCATAGTCGAAGGTAAACCGCGTGGCCACGAACTCCTCGCTGGTGACGTTGCAGGCAGCGCCAAGATCGATCAACAGCAGCCGTCCCCGCTCCGCGGCCGATAGCGGCGGCGGCGGCGCGGGCGGCGGCTGCCGATCGGCCAAGATCGTAGCTTGCCCGGCGGGCTCCGGCGGCAGTGGCGCCGGTCCGAGCTTCACTGTGACCCGCGACTCGGTTTCCGAGGGCGTGACGACTTCTTCGCCGCCGAGATTGCCGCGGACGCGCTTGATCGTCGGCCGCGGCGTGCGGATGAGGAACGTGGCCTGCCGGCCGTCGCGGTGATATTCGTAGCTCACGTCGGGGGTGCGGATGCTCGCCTGGCGCCACTGGGACGGAAAGGACGGGCAGATTTCCAGCCGCCCTTCCTGCAAGGCCGGTTCGATGCCGAACAAGCCCCGCACCGCGACGTGGAGATGCGGGTCGTCGGAATCCACGTCCTCGCGATCGCCGCCGCCGCCGCCGCTGTTGCCGATACCCATGTTGATGCCGGGAAACTCGCTACGAAAAGCCGAGCCCACCACGGTGCGGAGGAATGGCCACCACAGGTCGGCATCGCCGCATTTGAAACCGGCCAAGGCCGCCAGGCAGGTGTCGCCGGTGGGCACCCATTGGCAGCTCCAGCGCAGCGGCCACCAATCGCTGCAAGAGAGCAGCTTCACGCCCGGCTGCGGCTCGAAGCCGTAGTGTGATGCGATCCAACGCATCGCCCGGCGGCCTTGTGCGGCGTCGAGCAACCCGGCGTTGACGGCCAGATATTCCTCCCAGGTCTGCGGATGGCCGCGCCAGATCGCGTCGCTGCCGATCGAGCCCAGCCGCCCCTCTTTTTCATTCCACAACTCGCGGAAGATGGCGGCGCGGGACTTTTCGGCCAGCCCGCGATAGTCGGCCTCGGCCTTCGCGTCGCCGACCACGGCGGCGAGGCGCGCGGCGCGGTCGAGCATCGCCCAGGCCATTGCGCTGGGCGCGGCCGCCTTGGGGCCTTTGCCGTTGGAATCGCAGTTCCAATACTCGTAGGAGTCGCGAAACAGGCCGTCACCGTCGGGATCGTTGCGAGAGAGCATCCACGCCACGGCCTTGCGGACGGCCGGCCAGACGTCGCGGACGAAGCGGTGGTCGCCGGTCCAGGTGTAGTGGCGCCAAACCTGGTCGACCCAGTAGGGCGTATTGTCCTCGGCGTTGAAGGCGATCAACGACGGCGAGACCCAGCGAATGAAACCGTCGTTGCCTTGCATCGCGGCGTAGAGTCGCAGGCACTGCTCCATGGCCGCGTGGTCGCCACCCCACTGCTTGCCGTACCAACCGGTGGAAATGTGCGAATACATCTGCCAGATCTGCCCGCCCAATACCAGGCCCGGGCCCTGGCGGTGATATTCGCTCACGCAGCGGGCCCAGTTCACCAGGGCGTTGAGATGCCGGTCGGGGGTGCGGATTTGAAACTCCCGGCGCCGCGCATCCCACCAGTCGCGGGTGCGGCTGAGCTGCTCTCGCGGCGCGGCGAGCAGATCCTGAAAGTGCTTTTCCGGCTCCACCGCGCGGCCGATATAACAGTCGAACCACAGCTTCTTGAGCTCGTCGCGCGATTGCGGCCAGGCGGCCGCGTTCGCCGTGTCGAGACGGGCCAGCGTCTTGCCGGCCCGCGGTTCGTCGTAGCGCGTGACGCCCCATGCGGCGACGAGGTGATAAACCCGGCGCGGCTCGGCCGCCGAGAATTCGGCCTGGCGGCCGTAAGCCGCCGGGGCGGCGCGGCCTGCGCCGCGGCCGTCCCAGCCGGCCAGGACCAGACCGTTGGGCAGGTTCGGCTCGGTGATCCGCGCTACGGCGCCATCGATCTCGACGCGGTTGTCGTTGGCTTCGGCGCCCTGCCACCAGATGCCGCCATATTGCCAGGCCAGCGGCATTTCACGATCGAACTCCACTCGGCACACCAGCCCATGAAAGTCCAGCGCCGGCGCGATCGAGAGATTTGCCTTCCAGCCATCGCCCGAGAGTTGGTAGTCGGTGTAGCCCGGGCGGAAGGTTGCCGTGGTGCCGGTGAGCTCGTCGAACCACCGCGTCTTGCCGGACGAGGACACGCCGATCCGCAGCGTGCCCAGGCACGGGTTGACGTTGCCGAGCGGCGCGTCGGCGCGTGGCCAGAGGGGGAACACCCGTTCGTCCTTGGCATAGCTACCGTTGCCGGTGACGGTATCCATGCGAAAGATCGGCACGTCGCCGGTCCAGACGCGGTTCTGGCCGTGCACGATAGGCCGATTGAGCCGCCGCGTGCCGCCGGTGATGCGGAAACCACCGTCTTCCAGCGGTTCGTAGAGTGGGCCCTTGACGTCGCCGGCGCCGTCTCCGGGCGCCATGAACGGCGAATGGCCCGCCAACACGCTCTGATCGACCACGGGCATCTGCAGCGGCCGCAGCGGCGCCGGCAAGAGCCGCACCGCGGGCGTGAGCACGCGCAGGCCGCGGAGCGCCTCGCGATCGTGGCGATCGGTCGTCTCCTGTTCGGCGCGGCGGTCGGCGAGAAAACGCGCGACGGGACGCTCGCGCCCGGTCAAGGTGAGCGCCAACGCATGGAGCTTCAGCGTATCGCCGGCGATCGGCATCTCGCGCACCGACTCGGCCTTGTCGCCGGAGAGCACAACGGCTGTTTTGAAACCGGCGGCCGGCGCGGCCAGCGGCAGCGATTTGGCGGCCCGCAAGAACGGGATGCCGAGCAATCGCACGTAGCGGCACTTGCCCGGCGGCAGAACGCAGTGGGCGCGGTTGTGGTTCTCGGCCGAAAGGTAACGCAGCAAGTTGGTGAACAACCGTTCGAGGTTTGCCCGGTGCGCGTCGGCCTCGGTGGTAAAGTCGGCCAATCGCCAGCCCAGGAAGATCGCGCGGCCCGCGCCCACGCGATACTCGACCAACGGCCTTTCGCCCGCACCGCCGCCGTTGGCCAGCAGTTGGCCATGAGGACCGGCGGTGCCGTAGAAATCGGCCAGGGCGTTGCAGCCTCTGCTGGTGAGCAGGATCGGCCGCTTTGTGTCCAGGCCCGCGAAAGCCGGGTGGCCGCGTTGCTTGTCGACGACGCGAATGCCGGAGACGACGGCCAGGCTGCTCACGCCTAGCACGCGCAAGGGCGTGGGCTCGACGGCCAGGTCGTTAAGAACGCGTCCCGCGGCGCCCGACAACAGCAGTGCGCCGCCGCCATTCAGATAGGCGTGTAAATCCTGGCGCGAGGATTCGTCGAAAAGCGCCTCTCCGGGCTCGTCGCCTTCGTGGAACCACACCACGTCGCATTCTTCCAGAGCGTGGAGCGCGCCGCGAGAATCTTGCCAACCGCCGTCCTTGGCCGGCGACAACCGCAAAACGTCGCCGCGCGCCTCGGCGAACCGCAGCGCCGCGTCGTGGTGAACCTGCGCACGTTTGACCGCCGGCGGTTCCAGGAAGCCGACGCGGAGCGGCGGCTGCGTCGCCGCGGCGGCCGAAGCGGCAACGGCGATTACGAGCGTGATAACCGGGAGGTGGAATTTCATGGGAATCCTCCAGAGATCGGTAGGCAGTCGGCAGTGAATGCGGGACGCCTGGCTTTCATGCCCAGTGCCGCCTGCCCACTCGTTTTCATCGTTCCCCTATGGCTGGGCTGTCCAGCTCTTCCAGGTGTTCATCGATCGCTGGAGATATTCGCGAAAGTCGCCGGGAATGCCGTAGCACATTACCCCGACGGGGCCCTGATAACCGATTTCACGCAGCGTGGAGAGCAACAGCCGGTTGTCGAAGTCGCCCCGATCGAGCGGCTGGATCAGGCCGTTGGTCCAGGTCTTGGCCCCGATCTGCGCGCCGCAGAGCGTCACGCAGAACAGCTTGTCGGCATTTTCCCGCAACAGTGGCCGGTAGTCCTTATTGCCTTCGACCTTGAGCCAGTGGCAGACGTTGAAGTTGTAGCCGACCTGCGGGTGGTTGATCTTCTTGACCAGCGCGATGTTGAACGGTACGGCCTCATTCCAGCAGTTGACGTGGTTGTAAAGGGAAATCCGCACGCCGGCCGCGGCGGCAGCGTCGCCCAACTGGCGGATGGCCTTGACGGCCGGCTCCACGCCCGCGGGATCGCCCGGCTTGAGGCCGCTGACGGTCACGACCACAACCGCCGGGCGGCCGTGGAGCTTGCGAATGGCGTCGAGCACCTGGGGATCGTAAGGGGCGGCCGCCTTGGGGCCGAGGTTGATTGCCATCTGCAGGAGGTAGATTTTCAGCCCCGCGTCGTCCAGGGCCCGCAGGGTGTCGTCGCACGGCTTGCCGACCAGGACCGGGTAGCCTCCCCCGTCGAAGCCGAGCTGGCGGAGGATTTTCGCCTGTTCGACGACCGAATGCGGCTTGAGCCCCTTCACGCCGAGTTCCATGCAATAGGCGTAGACCTTGGGCGGCGGAGCGGCTTCGAGCGGCCCTTTGGGAGTGAGGGAGATTGCCGACAACGCGGCGAGGAAGACCAAGCAACAAGCACGCATGACGAGTTCCTTTCCCAAAAAGGTGTGCGTAGCGGTTTCTTAATGAAGCCGCGGCAGGCCGTCCGCCGGAGGCGCCGGGCGGGACGGGCCAGACCGTATCCTGTCGGTGACAAACGAATGCAGCGATTATCCCTCGTACGTTGCGACATTGCAAGGAAGGGGGGTCGTGCTTGACAGTGGAACGCACGCCAAACAGAATGGAGCCGTTGAGCCAGATATCAACGCGATGAAAGAAAATCGCCAACCCGCTGCGAGTGCGGCGGGCAATGAGTGCGGTTTTCGCTTGCGTCGCCGCCGCGCAACCGCTCGTTGCACAGGGGCGGACTTTTAGCGTCCGGCAGACGTTCCACGGCGCCGATGGGTAAATCCGTCGCGGAACTCGATCGTCAGGGGGACTTCGAAAATGCCGCGATGCTTCAGCACGGCCGCCATCCTCCTTGCGGCAGCGGGCTCGGCGGCGATTTCCCCGGCAAGGGCCGCGGTCGTTGCCTGGAACGGCGATACCGGCAACAGCGCGGTCGCCGATGGCGCGAACCTGCTCACCATCAATGGCGCCGGCGCCACAGTCATCAACGGCGCGATCAGCGGCGGCGGCGGTTTGGCGGTGAGCGGCAGCGGCACCCTAACGCTCTCGGCCGCCAACAGCTACACGGGCACCACGACCGTCTCGGGCAGCGGCACGTTGGTCGCCGCCAACAGCAGCGCCCTGGGCAGCGCAACTTCAGCGGTGCAGGTCTCCGGCAGCGGCACGTTGCTCACAGGGATCAATACCACCATCAGCCGGCCGAACAACGTGGGAAGCAGCCCGAGCGACAACAGCGGCTCGGCGACGATCGGCGGGAGCACGAACAGCACCACCACAATCTCCGGCGCAATCACCACCTACAAGAGTCTGAACATCACCCAGGTTGTGGCCACGCGTTTTAACGTTTGAACATCAACGGCGGCATCACCAACGGCACGTCCACATCAATTTCAACAATAACGGGCAGGTTAACGTGTCCGCCCCCATCAACCAGGGCGCCGGTACGTTCAACGTGAATTTCAACGGGTCCGGCATCACGCAGGCCACCACCACAACCCTCTATTTTGCCGAAAACTATGCTTATTCATTCAAAGCCAGCGACGCCGTGTTCCTGATTCACGGCAACGCCCAGTCGAACTCGCCAACGCAAGTCGAGTATGGCAACGGAACGGGGAGTGTGGCGTATGGCGGGGCGCTGGCGGGCCAGATCACCGGTTACTTCTATGATCCTTACAGCGGCGTGGTGGTGACCGGCGCCGGCACGTCGCAACCCTACTATGTCGATTCCCTGGGAAACGAATGGGCCGTGTCGTACGACGCCGACTACCAGACAGGGCAGTTCACCGGAGACAACGACGTCGCCTTCGTGGCAGTCAACCCGCTTCCGGAGGCCTCGACCATGACCATGTTGTCCGCTGCGGCCCTGATGGGCTTGGGCTATGCCGGCTTCCGGCGGCTTCGCCAGCGGAAACACGATTCGGCCGAGTAAGCGTCTCCTCGCGATTCGTTGCCGCACGAGGAACACGGGCAAGCCCGTGGCACGCAATCGCAGCCACCCGCCGACAGTGCCAGCAGCCGAATATCACGTCCAAAGGTCTCGGTGACGTCAGCAAAAAGCACTGCGGGACAAGCCAGCAGAGGCACCCTACGCCCACTTCAAGATCCCCACGCCCTTCGCTGCGCTCAGGGCGTGCCACCCAACGCTATCGCCGCACGCACACCAGCCGCAGGCCGTCCTGCCGCATCGGCACCACGGCGCGGCGAAGCAGCCGCGAGGTGGAGGTGCAAGCCGAATCGCCTTCGCGATAGTTGCCGCCGCGAACCACATAGACCGGCGCCTCGTTGGAATCGCCGACCACTTCCGCCGCACGGCGCGGATCGTCGGCGTTGGAGCCGGGCCGGATCTCGTGCAGGCACCACTCGGCCACGTTGCCCTGCATGTCGTAAAGGCCCCAGGCGTTCGGCGTCTTCTGGGCCACCGGGTGCAGCTCGTAATGCGAGTTGCTGCTGAGCCAGGCGTAGCGCTCGATCTGGTCGGGGTCGTCGCTCGACTCCAACTGTCCGGCGACGCGGGCGCGGCAGGCGTATTCCCATTGGGCCTCGGTGGGCAGGGCGAATTGCAGCTCCGAGCCGCCATACTTCTCGTTCATGGCGCGGACAAACGCCTGGCAGTCGGCCCACTCCACGCGATGTACCGGGTAGTTCGGCCCCTTCATCGCGCTGGGGTTGTCGGGCATCACGGCCGACCATTGCTGCTGGGTCACTTCGGTGCGGCCCAGATAGAACGGCTTAGTGAAGCGGATCTTCCGCCGCGTAGCGCCCTGCGGGGCATCGCCCAAGAGCAACACGCCCGGTGAAATCCAGGCGAATTCCATGTTCACCCCGGGCGCCATGGGCAGGACCAGCGGCGGTTGTTGCTTGACGGGAGCGGGGTCCGGCGGCTCGGCCTCGGCCGGACGAGCCTGCGGCGCGGCGGCGACCTTGCCTGCGTCATCCGCAGGGCCTTCGTCGGAGCAGCCGGACAGTAGCGCTGGCAGGAGCAGCAAGAAGATGACGTCGGGAACGTGGCGGCCGCCGCTCAAGTTGTATCTTCCTGGATTGGGGGAAGGCGAATGGGCGATAATGGGAAGACGCTCGATTCTACCGCTCGAAGCACCGGAGGTGAACCCATCCCGCCCGTTCGGATTTAGCCACGGATGAAACACAGATCGAACACGGATCGAAAAGGTGATCTGTTTCGTGAAGAATCCGTGTTTCATCTGTGTTTCATCCGTGGCTTAGTTACCTTTTGCCTCTGGATATCGCCAAAGTCATTCTTCTGCAGATCGTTGGTTGCTGCCGGGAAAGGGGCCGGCTATAATCAGGGCGTCCTGATGATTGCCTACCATACCGCTCGGGGGATGCGTCCTCATGCCCCCGTAGTCCGCCCGAGCCTGGCCCGCCTCGCGAGCCAAAGCGATCGACTCCATCCCGGCTTTGCATACGCTCCAGTCCAATGATTCCAAGGAGAAGTGTCATGCTTCATGAGAGACCGGCTATCAACCGGCGGCGGTTCCTCGCCACCGCCGCCAAGGCCGGCGCGGTGCTGGCCGCGCCGATGTTCGTCCCCGGCGCGGTGCTGGGCAAAGACGGCGGAGTGGCCGCCAGCGAACGGATCACTCTGGCCGCGCTGGGCAACGGCGGACGCGGCAGCTATGTGCTGGGCTGCTTCATGAAAGAACCGGTGGTGCAGTTCGTGGCCATCGCCGACATCCGCAAACTGCGCCGCGAGGCCGTGCAGCAGTTGGCCGAAAAGCAATATGGACCGGGCGTGGCCACCTATCGCGATTTTCGCGAAATGCTCCCGCGGCCCGACATCGACGCGGTGCTCATCGCCACCGGCGACCGTTGGCACACCATGGCCTCGATCTACACGGCGAAGGCCGGCAAAGATATCTATTGCGAGAAGCCCTGCTCGATGACGATCGCCGAGAGCCAGGCCCTGGCCGACACCATGCAGCGTTACGCCCGCGTGTACCAGGCCGGCACGCAACGGCGGAGCGTGGCCAACTTCCTGTTTGCCGCGGATCTCTGCCACTCCGGCAAGCTGGGCAAGCTGACCGCCGTGCATGCCAATACGCTGCACCCGGCCACGTCGCACGATTGGCTGCCGGGCCAGCCCGAGCCGCTCCGGGACGAAGTGGACTGGGATCTCTGGCTGGGTCCGACCCCCTGGCGGCCGTTCAATCCGGCCTACGTGCGCGGTGGCTGGCGGGGGTTCTTCGATTTCCATGGCGGCGGGATTCTGGAATGGGGCGCTCACACCGTGGACCTTTGCAATTGGGCCGGAACGAACGATACGCAGATGCCGGTGCTCTACGAGCCGACGCCCAGCGGTTGCGTGGCCACCTACGCCAGTGGGCTGAAGCTGGTGATGCGCGACCAGGGCTGGATGGGCCTGGGCACGTGCAGCGCCCGCTATGAGGGCGAGGACGGCTGGGTGGAAACCGGCGACAGCGGCCGGCTGGAGTTCTCGTCCGGCCAACTCCGCGGCGAGCAGCGGCAGTTTACCGAGGCCGGCACGTCGGCGGTGAGCCACGTCAAGAATTTCCTCCAATCGGTGAAAACCCGCCGGCCGGCGCACTCCAATGCGGCGGTGGTCGCCACCAGTCACATCATCTGCCACGCCGCCTACATCGCCTGGCAGCTTGGCCGGCCCTTGCGGCTGGACCCGGTCAAGGTGGAGTTCCTCGGCGACGAGCAGGCCAACCGCATGCGCAGCCGCGCGCTGCGCGACCCGTGGCGGATTTAAGAAAGAAGGTATGCGGCCACGGATGAAACACGGATTAAACACAGATGAGGTAGGCCATGGAATTCCTGCACAAGGATATCACCGAGCAGGTGATCGGCGCGGCCTTTGAGGTGTATCGGGAGTTGGGGTACGGGTTTCTGGAGAAAGTCTACCAGCGAGCCATGCAGGTCGAGTTCAAACGAATGGTCTTTTGATTCCTTCTTCATCTGTGTTTCATCTGTGTTCCATCCGTGGCTAAATTGATTTGAAGATTACAAGGAGATAACCTGATGTTCGCTAAACGATATTTCCTGCTGGCGGCGGCGGCCGCAATCCTGGCCGCCACGGCCCACTCGGCGCGGGCGCAAAACAACGGCAAAGAGATCATGGCCCTGGAGCCGGCGAAGCTCGTCGCGATCGTCAAGGATCCCGCGGCCGGGGTCTTCGAAAAGGCCAAGGCCTGCCAGCGGCTGGCGGTGGTGGGCGGCGCGGATGCGATCGGTCCCTTGGCCGCGCTGCTCGGCGATCCGACTCTCAATCTGTACGCCCGCTTCGGCCTGGAGGGGATTCCGGGCCCGGCCGTCGACGCCGCGCTGCGCGATGCGGCGGGAAAACTGCGCGGCCGCCAGCTCGTCGGCGTGATCGACTCTATCGGCCAACGCCGCGACGCGCAGGCCATCGATCTGCTCAAAGGTCGTCTGGACAACCGCGATGCGATGGTTGTGTCGGCCGCCGCCGGGGCGCTGGGCCATATCGGCACGCCCGCCGCCGCGGCCGTCCTGCAAGCGACCCTGGGGAAACGACTGCCCGACAAGATCTGGATTCCGGCCGGCGCGGCGATTGGCGACGCGTCGATCGCGGCCGCCGAGCGACTGGCGGCCTCCGGCCAGAAGGCCCCGGCGCTGGCTCTCTACGACGCGGTGGCCAATGCCGACTTGCCGCAGGCGGTGAAGATTGCCGCGCTGTATGGCAAGTTCCGCCTCCAGCCGGACAAGGCAATGGTGCTGGCCCAGCTCCACGCGGCCGACAAGGCGCTGTTTAACCTCGGCTTGAGGATGGCTCGCGAGATGCCGGGCGCCGCGGCGAGCGCGTGGCTGGCCGCCGAGCTTCCGCGGCTCCCTGCGCCACGGGCGGCCGGTCTGCTGTTGGCATTGGGCGACCGCAAGGAGCGCGTGGCGCTGCCGGTGGTGTTGGCGGCGAGCAAGAGTCCGTCGCCGGTGCTCCGCGTGGCGGCCCTACGCGTGTTGGGCCAGCTTGGCGGCGCTGCGGCCTTGCCGATCCTCTTGGATGCGGCGCTGGGCGATGGCGAGGCGGTCGAAGTGGCCAAAGAGGGGCTGAAAACCCTGCCGGGCGCGGAAGTGGATGCACAAATCACGGCGCGCCTGGCCGGCGCTGACACGAAGGCTAAAGTCACGTTGTTCGAGATCGCGGGCGCGCGGCGGACGGTGACCGCGGCGCCACTGGTCCGCGCGGCGCTGAAGGATGCCAACCCGGCGGTCCGCGCGGCGGCCATGACCGCGATGGGGCAACTCATCGAGCTCAAGGACTTGGAGTTCCTTATCGGCCAAGCGCTCGGGGGCGCTACCGGCGTGGAAGTCACCGCGGCCCAAGACGCGCTGAAGATCGCCGCCTTGCGGATGGCCGACCGCGACGGCTGCGCGGCCAAATTGGGCGCGGCATTGAAAGGCGCGACCGGCGCCAACCAGGCTTATTTGTTCGACTTGCTGGTCAAAGTGAGCGGGCCCAAGGCGTTGGCGCTGGTGGTGGCTGCCGCGGCTTCGCCAGACTTGGACACCAAGGAAGCCGGCACGCGGGCCTTGGGCGAATGGGTCAACGCGGACGCGGCTCCCGCGCTGCTCGATGCGGCGAAGACGGAGAAGGACCTTAAGTATAAGATCCGCGCCGTGCGGGGCTATATCCGCATCGCCCGGCAGCTTCAGCTTCCCGACCCGGAGCGGCTGGCCATGTTCCGCACGGCGATGGAGGTTGCGGGGCGGCCTGCCGAAAAGCGGCTGGCGCTGGACATCCTCACGCGGATCCCGTCCCTCGAGACGCTGGGGCTGGCCATCGAGTACCTGCGCAATCCGGCGCTGCGGGGCGCGGCGGCCGACGCGGCGGTGAAGATCGCAACGAAGCAGCTCGACGTCGCGCCCAAGGCGGTCGCCGCGGCGATGCAGCAGGTGGTCGACGCGGGAGTGGCCGGGGCGTTGGGGAGCCGTGCCAAGCAGCTTGTCGAACAGGGCAAAGCGGCGTCGAAATAGGGCGCGACTCCAGGTTTACCACAAGACGCGGAGGAAAAAAAGAAAGGCAGCCACGGATGAACACGGATGAAACACGGATTTCGAAAACAAATCCTGAATTTCATCCGTGCTAATCGGTGCTCATCCGTGGCCTCGACAAAATGCTGCTCCGCTTTCCGCCCCGCTTTCCCGTGCCTCGGCGGTGAGTCGTCGGCCGTTGAGTCAGCGTTGTACTGTCAGGGGCTCTCGGCCAGCTCGCGTCGAATGAGATCCATCAGCAGGTGCTCGATTACCAGGTGGAGACCTTCCGTCTGGGGCGTCGAGTCGACCGGCACGAGGATCGAACAGGTGGATTCCTGGTGCAGCAGGCCGCCATCGAAGCCGACCAGCGAAATGGTGGCCGCGCCCACGCTGTGCGCGTAACGCAAGGCATGGACCAGGTCGCCGGAAAAGCCCTTGCCGCCGTGGACCGAGATCAAGATCAACACGTCGGCCGGCGTCAGCAATCCCCGCATCTGGTTGACGAACACGTCGTCGCGGGCGGCGTCGTTGGCCCAAGCCGTATAGAGCGAGATATTGTCGGTGAGGCAGCGGGTGTCGAACGGACGGGCGCCGGGGGGAATGACGAACTTGGCCAGATCGCAGGCGAAATGCTGCGCCGTGGCAGCCGATCCGCCGTTGCCGGCCGTGTAGACCCGCCCGCCGTGACCGTAGCATGCGAGCAAGAGATCCTTGGCTTTGGCAATCGCGGCCTGATCGAGTTGCTGGAGCAAGCGGACGGTTTCTTGAATAAATGTGGCGATCATCGAAGACCTTGGATTGTGGTTGAGAGCGGTCAAGCGTTCACCGATTTTAGCAGGGGCCAAGGGGCGGGGATAGCGGGAGACGTGAGAAAGTGGTGGTAGGGTGCGTGCTTGCACGCACGAATCGAGCACAACGTCGAACGCGTGCGTGCAAGCACGCACCCTACCTTGACTCCCCACTCCCCACTTGCCGCTCGCCACTGCTATAATGCCGGTTCCTGGTCGACTACCATCCGAGAGGGAGCATAGCCATGTCAGACGATTGCCGGTGTTGCGGAGGACGTTGCGGCGGGACGGAACTGGTGGAGTTGAACCGCCGCGATTTTCTGGAAAAAGTGGCCGCCGGCGCCGCGGGGGTGGCGATGGCCGGCGAAATGGCGTGGGCCAAAGGCGGGCAGGAAAAACTGCCGCTCACGCTCCCCAAACTATCCGGCCTGCGGCAATACCCGCTCACGCCTCCACGCGTCTACCGGCAGCAACACCTGGAGGCCACTTCGATGCCCATCGGCGGCATCGGCACCGGCAGCCTGTGGCTCGACGGCCAGGGACGCCTGGCGATCTGGCAAATCTTCAATAACTTGAGCGAGCCGCGCATTCCCGATAGCTTCTTCGCCGTGCGTGCCCGGGCCGGATCCGGCGCGGCGGTGACGCGAGTCTTGCAGACGGTGGCCGAGGGATCGCTGACGCCGATGCAGTCGCTGGAGTATGAAGGCGGCTACCCCATCGCCCGGCTGAGCTACCGCGATCGCGCCCTGCCGGTCGAGGTGCTCCTGGAAGCCTTCAACCCCATGATCCCCTTGGACGCGGCCAACTCGTCGATCCCGTGCGCGATCTTCCGTTTCACCGCGCGCAACCCGGGCAAGATTGTGGCCGAGGTCAGCTTTTTCGCGGCGCTGCAAAATGCGGTGGGCAGCCGCGGCGCCAACGGCATCCAGGGCGTGCGGCAGAGTGGCTATGGCGGCAATCGCAACCGCGTGGTGTGGGATACGTCGATGCTGGCCTTGGCGATGGACAAAGCGGTCGATCCGGTCGCCGCCGGGCCGATCACGATCCGCTCGGCCGGCGGACAGCAAGTGCCGGGCGCGGAACTGATCTGGGCCGGCGGGGCCGCGGGGTTGACTACCGAGACGGCCGAGCCGATGGCCCGGATTGCCGCCGAGGGGGGCGTGGTGCTGGTCGAGGGGGCGTCAAAGGCCTTCTTCCAGGCCATTGCAACGTTGCGCTCGGATTCTCGCAGCCTGGCCGGAATCGGCACGGTGTTCGAAGATTTCGAGAAGGAGAACTACGAAGGCTGGACGATCACCGGCGACGCCTTCGGCAAAGCCCCTTCGCGGGGGACCGAGCCGGGGCAACAGCCGGTGAGCGGTTTCGCCGGGCGGCGGCTGGTCAACACCTTCAAGCGCGGCGACGGCCCGCAGGGCACGGCCACTTCCAAGCCGTTCCGCATCGAACGGCATTACATCGGTTTCCTCATCGGCGGTGGAAATCACCCCGGCCAGACCTGCATCAACCTGCGCGTCGGCGGCAAGGTGGTGCGTACGGCGGCCGGCAAGAATCGCGAAGCCCTGGAGGCCGCCAGTTGGGACGTGGCGGAACTGAAGAATAAGGAAGCCGTGCTCGAAATCGTCGATCGGCACAGCGGCGGTTGGGGGCACGTCAACATCGACCAGATTGTCTTCACCGACGTCCCGCCGGAACCGTTCCTGAAACGGGGTACGAGTTTCGAAGCGGCGGCCAAGGCCCTGGCACTGGGACCGGTCGAGGCCGAAGACGTGAAATGGCCAGCCGGGCAAGGCGTAGTCTTGACCGAACACGCCCCGGCCGGGCTGAAGTCGGTTGCTGCCGCCTGGACGGCCAGCCGCTACACGCGGCTCCGCGGCTTCCGCTCGGGCGAGCACGGGTACCGGGCCCTGGCCACCACGCCCGACGGCGATCCGCTGGTGATCGAAGGTCCGTTGGGCAAGGGGCGCGTGATCCTCGCGTTGGCGCCCGGCCTGCCCTGGAACTGGGGTAGCACGCTGGTGGCGGCCGCGCGGGGCAAACCACTGGAACGGGGCGAGCACCTGATGCCCGGCTCGCCGAGCTTTGGCAGCATGGCCCTGGCCGTGCTCGACGGCGCCGGTGGCATCGCGCTGCCGGCTTGGACCAGCGACGCCGAGTTTGCGGCCTTCATCGCCGATCCCGCGAAAGCCAAGCCGGCCGCGGAAAGCGCGCCGAGCAAGCCGGGCGAAACGATCAACGGGGCTTTGGGCATTCCGCTGACGCTCGCGCCGGGCCAATCGCGGACCGTGACCTTCGCGATCGCCTGGCACTTCCCCAACGCGCAGCGGTTTCAACATTTCGGCAATCTCTACAGCCGCCGTTGGCCCGACGCCACCGCGGTCGCGCGCTATGTGGCCGAAAACAGCGAGGCCCTCTGGCAACGCACGCGGCTCTACCACGACACGGTCTACCAGTCGAACCTGCCGGAGGAATTTCTCGACGCGATGACCGCGCAGAGCGTGATCCTCCGCGGGCCCACCTGCTTCTGGTCGGAAGACGGCTATTTCGGCGGTTTCGAAGGGAGCTACGGCTGCTGCCCCTTGAACTGCACCCACGTTTGGAACTACGCGCAGAGCCACGCGCGGTTGTTCCCCGTGGTGGGGCGGAACATGCGGATCTCCAACTTCATCACCTTCCTGCACCCCGACGGCGAGACTTCGCACCGCGAGCACGCGCCCCACAAGGCGTTTGCCGACGGGCATTGCGCCTGCATCGAGGCGGCCTACCGCGAATATCAGCTCAGCGCCGACGCGCGGTTCCTGGAAAAAATCTGGCCGGGCGTGAAGAAAGCCGTGGACTGGATGATCGAGGCCTACGACCCGGACCACGACGGCGTGACCGGCGGCCTGCAAATGAACACCTACGACACGGGCGTCTCGGGGGCCAACACCTTCATCGGCTCGCAATATCTTTCGGCCTTGAAGGCCGGGGAGCAGATGGCCCTGGCGATGCACGATGCGGCCAGCGCCGAGCGTTGGCGGAGCGTGCGCGAGGCGGGGATGAAGAACCAGGATCAGAAGCTCTGGAACGGCGAGTATTATATCCAGATCCCCGACCCCAAGCCGGCCCGCGACTACGACACGGGCTGCCACGCCGACCAACTGCTGGGCCAGTGGTGGGCCCACATGCTCAACCTGGGCTACCTCTATCCGGCCGCGCGGGTCAAACAGGCGCTCGCGGCGATCGCGAAGTATAATTTCCGCAGCGATTTCGTGGGGTTCAAGCAGGTGCCGCGGCGCTACGTGCTCGACGACGAGGGCGGGCTGTTGATCTGCACCTGGCCCAAGGGCGGGCGGCCGACACAGTTCATCCTCTATGCCGACGAGGTCTGGACCGGCATCGAATACGCGGCGGCCGGCGCCATGGTCTACGAAGGGCTGTTGGACGAGGCGCGGAAGATCGTCCGCACCGCGCGGAGCCGCTACGACGGCCGCCTCCGCGACACGCTGAACTCCGGCCCCGGCGGAAATCCCTTCAACGATCTGGAATGCGGCAAGTTCTACGCCCGGGCGATGAGCTCCTGGTCGCTATTGATCGCCTCGCAGGGGCAAGTGCTGGAAGGCCCGCGGCAACTCCTGGGCTTCAAACCCAACTGGCAGCCCGAGGACCATCGCTCGTTCTTCACCGCGCCGGAGGGCTGGGGACTGTTCGTGCAGCAACGCCAACCGCAACAGCAGACCGAACGGATCGAAGTGCGTCATGGCCGGCTGCACGTCAAAGAGCTGGTATTCGCGGTGCCGGAGCACGCGACGGCCGCGAGCGCGACGGTGTCGGCCGCGGGCGAACCGGTGCAGGCCACGATCGTCCAGAACGGCGGCGAAGTGCGGCTGGTGCTGGAGCGGGCCGCGGTGATCGCAGAAGGCGCGGCGCTCGAGGTCGCGCTGCGGTGGTAGATCATAGAGCGTAGGGGTGGGTCGAGTGCAACGAGCCCCACCGATTGGAATCACCGTAGAAATGGTGGGGCTCGTTGCACTCGACCCACCCTACACCGAAAGCCGCACGCCTATTTATCCTCCGCTGCCGCGCCGGAGAGCAGCGTCACGCGGTACTTCAGCAGCAGCGGCTTGCCCGGCTCCAATGTGGCCGGGTCGAGCCCGGGATAGGAAACGTTGAGGAAGGCGAAGCTGTGCCGCAACAGCCAACCGTTGGGGTACCCGGGGTTGGCGGGGTCGTCGTCAATGCGGGCGCCGGCCGGCTTGCCTTGGAAGAGGCCGGTCACTTCGGCCCAGGGGTGGTGGGCCAACACGCCGTCCTTCTTGGAGATGCCTTGATCGGTGCGGATGACGGTCTTGGCCGCGCCGCCGTCGCGGGGCGCGAAGCGCATGCAGAAGCCGCCGAAACCCTTCTTGCCCTCGGGCGTGCCGGCGATCTGGACCGCGTGGTCCAGGGCTTCGAAGGATAGCGTGAACTCCAACAGCCGGCGGCCGTCGACTGCGGCGTGAGTGAGGATTTCGACATTCTCCTTCACGAATTTGCGGTCGCCGTCGAACCAGCCGTTCTCGACCGCCAAGCGTGCCTGCGGGCCTTCGGCCTCGCGCGCCTTCCAACTCACGAACCGCTGCTGGAAGCCTTTCACCATCCAGATGTCGCCCTTCTTGCCGTCCACATTGACCTCCGGCCACATCCAGGAGATGCCGCGGTGATGCGGATGGTCCTTGTTGAAGTCGTCGGTCAGCAGCGTGCCGTCGGGGGCGTAGACCGGCTGCAAATAGCACGACCGCCGCATCGTCTCGGGGAAACCGGGCGCGAGTACCATGCCGAAATTGTAGACGAACACCGGAGAGCCGCCGTCGGAGAGTTGCAGCCCCGAGGGGCTGATTTCGCGGAAGCTGAACGGCGACGCCGCGGAAGCCGCCGAGACAAGCCAGGAGCCGAGGATCGCCGCCAGAAGATACTTCATAACCGTTCCTTTCGATGGTCGTTGACCGAGCCCGCCGAGGAATCGCGAAAGCTCATCGGACGATTATTGCCGATCTCCGTGCCGATTGCCACCGACGGTGGAAAAGTATCTCCCCGCGGGCCTGTCGAGCCGCTAGTGTAGGGTCTCGGAAACGAGTTCGCCTATTCCAGGCAAAGTGAACAGATTGGGTGGCATGCCTTCACGCGGCGAGGCCGCGGGTAGGCATGTCCTTTGCCGAGGAAAACATGCCGACCCGACGCTTCGCGTCGTGACGGCATGCCACCCATAAGTGAACGTCTGTGTGAGACGCTGCACCAGCATGCGGCAATGGCGGAGTGGCGGAAGCATGGCCGGCCTATGACCCCGCGATCCTCCGGCCGCCGTTGACCACCATGTGGCGGGGGGAATATAATCGGGAGACCGGGCGACACACCCTCGGTCAAAGCGAAACTCCAGACAAGAATTCTATACCCATGACCGCCGCGGAAATCAACGACGAGGAGTGGGCACGCTACGAGCGGCAAATCGGCCCGGGCATGCTCACGCGCCAGGGGCAGCAACGGCTGAAAGACGCCACCGTGCTGGTGACCCGGGTGGGCGGGATCGGCGGCCCGGCCGCGCAGGCCCTGGTGATGGCGGGCGTGGGCCGGGTGATCGTCGCCCACGGCGGCACGCTCGTTTCCCCCGACCTCAACCGCCAGGTGCTGGGGCGCGAAGCGACGATCGGGCAGCCGCGGATGCCCGAATTCGCCCGGCAGCTCCGCGCGCTCAACACGACGGTGACCGTGGAGGCCATCGACCACGAGCCAAGCGCGGCCGAAGCCTTGGCCCTGGCCGCGCGGGCCGACCTGATCGTCTCCTGCCCGCCGTCGTTCGCGGAACGCATGCTGCTGAATCGCGCGGCCGTGGAGAGCGGCGTGCCGCTGATCGACGCGGCCCAATGGGGGATGACGGGCACCTTGATCGCCATGGCCCCAGGACGGACGGCCTGCCTGCGCTGCATCTACCCGCAAGACCCGCAGTTCGAAGAGTTGTTTCCAGTGTTGGGCGCGATCTCGGCGGCGATGGGCTCGCTGGCCGCACTCGAAGCGATCAAGATCCTTTCCGAAACCGGCTGCCCGCTGTGGGGACGGATGTGGGTCATCGACGGCTTCGGCGGACATTTGTCCGACGTTGAGCTGGCCCGCGACCCGCAGTGTCGCTGCTGCGGCGCGCCGGCCGGCCCCGGTCCGCACGCGGATCGCCCGCGGCGAGGAGTCCACAGCCCATGAAGATTCGCCTGGTCATCGCGGGCCGGAACTACCATGCGGCGCGGGCCGTGCCCGATCATTTGCTGTTGCCGGACGGGGCATCGCTGGACGACGCCTTGGCGGCCCTGGCCGCGCATCTGAGCAACGGCGATCGCTTGCCGGAAAGCTGCCTGGTGGCGGTGGCGGGAGCCCATCTGGGCAACCTTCGCAGCCATCGCCCGCGGCTGCTCCGCGACGGCGACGAGTTGCTGCTTATCGCGCCGGTCGCGGGCGGGTGAGAGGAACGGTTACGCTTCAAGGAGAATCCTATGCGTTTCCGGTGCGGAAAGTGCAATGGTACTCAATCGCGGCAGTTCTCAAAGCCGCAACTGCTGCGGACATTATGCATAGTCCTCCTGCTGGCCGGCGCCTGCGGCGCGCAGCCGCCGGACCCGCCGAGCGGCAATCGCTACGCGCTGCTGATCGGCTGCACGAAGTACGATCAGAATGAGAGGCTGCGGCTGGTCGGCCCGGCGAACGACCTGGTCTTGATGCGGGACCTGCTGCGGAGCCGTTTCCGCTTCCCCGCGGCGAACATCACCGAGCTTTCCGACGCGGCCCGCAGCAATGGCCGGCCCACGCGGCGGCGCATCGAGCAAGCGTTCGTCGAGTTGGCGCGGCAGTGCAACGCGGGCGACCAGGTGGTGATTTTCCTCGCCGGCCACGGCAGCCTGCAACCGGAAGTGCGGCCGGATCGCGAAAACGCCAAGCCCGACGGCCTGGACGAAATCTTTTTGCCCGCCGACGTCGGGCGTTGGGACCGTCCCACGGCCCGGGTGAGCAACGCCATTGCCGATTACGAGTTTCGCGCTTGGATCCAGCGGATACTCGACAAGGGGGCGTTCGTCTGGAGCGTTGTCGACGCCTGCCATGCCGGCAGCATGCTCCGCGGCGTGCCCGGCGAAAAGAGCGTCGAGAAGGTCCGCGCGGTTCGGCCGGACGACCTGGGGATTCCGGAAGAGGCGATGGATCAGGCCCGCAAGAAAGCGGCCCAGCGGCCGAAGACTCCGGCAAGCGACGATGCCGCGGAAGGCGGGCTTGCGGTGGCGGCAAAACTGCCGCGGAATTTCGTGGCGGTGTATGCCTGTCAGACCATCGAGTCGGAGATCGAACGGCCCATGCCACCCGACGCCGCGGAGCCCGTCCAGCACGGGCTGCTGACGTACACACTCTGTCAAATCCTCAAGAGCACGACGCGCGCGATGAGCTATCGCGAGTTGGCGCAAAGCATTCAGTCGCAGTACACGCGATGGGGCCGGCCGACCGGTCCGGTGCCCTACAGCGAAGGGTTGGACGTGGACCGGAAGGTGCTGGAGGCCGATGGCAATGCGAGGCGCGGTCCGGGCCAGCATTCCGGTTACCGATCGAACGTCGGGGGCCCCGCGGGTTTCCGCCTCCATCGCGGGGACGGCGGAGGGTGGTGGGTCGACTGCGGCCGTCTGCTGGGAGTGGCGGAGAATTCGATCCTGGCCGTTCACCGTCCGGGGGAAAAGGAGCCGGAAAAGCCCATCGGTTACGTGAAAATCACCAGCAGCCGTACGCTGGACGCGCGCGTCGCCCCGGTAGAATACGCGGGCGTGGCGGCCCCGTCCGACGCGGAACTGGAAGGCGGATATTGCGACCCGGTTTACCTCGCACTGGGCTCGGCGCGGTTGCGGCTGGCCGTGGTCCCGCCGAGCGAGTCGCGGCGCGGCGTTGACGAGCGGGCGTTGGAGGAGCTGCGGCAGGGTCTGAAAACGCTGTCCCGCGGAGCGAACTGCCGCTTCGATCTGGTCGGCGACCGCGACCGGGCCGAGTGGGTCGTGCGCTCCAACGGGGGAGGACTGGAGCTTCTGCCCGCCGACGCCGCCAGGTTGGAAGGGCCCTTGGCCGCCGGCACGCCCTGTTTCGTGCTTCCCGCGGAGGAGCCACTGCAGGCGGCCGGCGAACTGGCCGACCGCATCGCAAGGGTCAAGAATCTGCAAGATCTGACCGGCATTGAAAGTCAAACTTTGCGACCGAGCCGGAAGGCGGGGTCGGAAGCGGCCGACGACGAGGCGGCGGGCGTTGGCGTCGAGTTTCGGATGTTCAAGCTTGGCGCAGCGGACGACAAAGTGGGGAAGCCGGTCCTGTGGGGCCCGCAGGGAATTATTCTCAAGCCGGGGGATTGGGTCGCCTGGAGGATCACCAACCAGGGCGACGTCACGGCCGACGTGACCTTGTTCTTCATCGACAGCGCGTACCACATTCAAGCCGTCTTCCCGGCGCCGGGCGGCTACGATAACCGGCTGCTGGCAGGCAAGAGTCTCACCTTCGGCCCCGCGCGCATCAACGGCAAGACCACGGGGGCGGAATGCATGGTGCTGCTGGCCGTCAAAGCCAACGGCCCACCGCTGGATCTCACGGTGCTGGCGAAACCCACCTTCGACGAAGCGTCGCAGAGCCGCGGCGGGCCGGGCTTCTTCGACACCTCGCTGGGCCGGCTGCTGCGAGGCAGCATGTTTTCCGATGCTCAAAGCCGCGGGGCCACGGCCGACGCCGTCGACGACTACGCGGCGAAGATGCTCTCATGGCGCGTGACGCAGTGATGGCCGGCGCGGCAGGTGTGGGGGGCCTTGATAGGGGTGGGGAAGGATCGCCGAAATCGCAGAAAACGGGCCCGTCCAGCCGGTAATATGCGACCGATATCGCGGCGCCGTTCTGGGAGAGCCGCCGAGCACCGCGCGAAGGTACTCGATAAGCACGACCGTAGCGCTTGCGCGAATTTCGATCGCGACGGAAAGCGGCGATGAATCGCCGCAGTCCAAAGAATCACTTCGAGTCCTTGCCGCTTCAGGTTTCGAAACGCGGACGGACTATACGACGGGCCCTTTGAAATCATGCCGTTCGACGACCCGCGGCAATCCAAAATCTAAAATCCAAAATCGGCAACCACCTCCCGATACTGCTCGACGAGCCCCGCCGCGGCGATGCGGATATCGAACGCCGCTTCGGCGCGGCGGCGGGCGGAAGCGGCGAGACTCGCGCGAAGTGGGGCATCGCCGAGAAGCTCGATTAGCGCCTCGGCCAGCCCGGCCGTATCGTCCGGCCCGACCAGCCGGGCGCAGTGCGAAGAGGGCGGGAAGATCTCCCGAGTGCCGCCCACGTCGGTGGCGATCACCGCCACGCCGCTGGCCGCCGCTTCCAGCAACACCCGGCCCAGCGGCTCCTGTCGGGCGGGGTGGACCAGCAGGGTCAGCTCGTTGAGGATTCCCGGCACGTCGTTGCGAACGCTGAGAAAGTGCAGCCGGCCTCGCAGCGGCCCGTCGGCTGCGGCGTGCAAGTGCTGTTCGAACGCCCGCGATTCGTCCTTGTCGGAAAAGCGGCCGCCGACGATCAGATAATGCGCGTGCGGCAGCCGTGCGGCCAGACGGATTGCGGCCTCGACCAACACGTCGTGACCCTTGCGCAGACCGATCTGGCCGATGGCCCCGACCAACAGCGCGTCCGGCGGCAATCCCAGTTCCCGGTGCAGATCGCCCGTGGGGGGCCGCGGGGCGAAGCGGGCCAGGTCCACGCCGTTGTAGAGCACGTGGGTCTTCGCGCCGCACAGCCCGGCCGCAACGTGGTAATCGCGGGTGGCCTGCGAGACGGCCAGCAGCCGCGTATGGCGATTCAGGTCGTCGATCGCCTGGCGGCTGATGCGAACGATGTCGCGAAGATGGGCCACACTGCGGAGTCCGAGTTCGGCGGCGACTGGCCCGGCCAGCCGGCCCATCGCCAGGCTGTTGGCGTGCAACAGGTCGACGCGGCGGCGGCCCAGCAGCGCTGCCAGGGTTTCACGGACTTGCGGGCGGGGCAATGCGGCGCCGGAGAGATCGCGGACACTGAAGGGCTCGACTTCGATTTGCCGCTGGCGGAGCGCGTCGGCCAGCGGTCCACTGGGCGGGGCCAGGACGCGGATCGAGAAACCGGCCCGGGCGACGTAATCGAGCGTGGAGAGCATCGATTGCTCGCCGCCGTTGAGCGTGGCGTACTCGCAAAGCAGGAGCAGTTCCAAGGGACGATCTCCGCCGGGTGGCATGCCGTCACGACGCGCAGCGTTGGGTCGGCGTGTTTTTTTCCGGCAACGAACATGCCGACCCTTCGCCGAGTGACGGCATGCCAACCGCCGCGCCGCTTCAAACCGCCCCCGCGCCCATCCGCCTTCCGCCTTCGGCCTTCCCCCGGCCGCCTTCATCCTCGGCCAACAGCCCGTAATCGGCGAGCGTCTTGCGGAGCCGGGCTTCCTGGCCGGCGTCCAAGGGGGTCATGGGCAGACGCAACTCGCCCGTATCGCGGCCGAGGATCTGCATGGCGGCCTTGATGGGGATGGGGTTGGTGGAAAGCCCGAGCATGTCGCGGCAGAGCTGGAACAGCTTGCGGTGCCAGGCGATGGCCCGCTGCTGATCGCCGCTCTCGAAGGCCTGGATCAAGGCGATCATGTCGCCGGGAATGATATTGCCGACCACGGAGACCACGCCGCGGCCGCCCACGGCCAGGATCGGCAGCGTGAGGCTGTCGTCGCCGCCCAACAGCGTGAGGTCCGTCATTTGCAGGATCAGCGAAACCTGGTCCATCGACCCGGCCGCTTCCTTGATCATGGTGATATTGGGCAGTTCGGCCATCCGGGCGATGGTTTCCGGCTCGATGTTCTTGCCGGTGCGGCTGGGGATGTTGTAGATGCAGATGGGAATGTCGACGGCCTCGGCCAGGGCCTTGAAGTGCTGGTAGAAGCCTTCCTGGGTAGGCTTGTTGTAGTAGGGGGCCACGATCAGCGCCGCGTCGGCGCCCGCCTTGGCGGCCCACTTCGTCAGGTGCAGGGCCTCCTGGGTGCTGTTGGAGCCGGTGCCCGCCATCACCTTCACCCGGCCCGCTGCCGCCTCGACCACCGTGGCGATCACCCGTTCGTGTTCCTCGTAGGTCAGCGTGGGCGATTCGCCGGTGGTGCCCGTCGGCACCAGGCAGGTGGTTCCCGCGGCGACCTGGAACTCAACTTGGGCTTTCAGGGCCTCGTAGTCCACTTGATCGTTGCGGAAGGGGGTGGTCAGGGCCACCGAAAGACCGGCATACTCTTCAGCTCGGGTAGACATGGCGTCGCGGATCACGCTCCAACAGAGGAATGAACAGGGGGAATCAGGCGCAATGATGATAGCGAATCAGCGCCCGGGCGGCCAGGGCTACGCGATCAGCGGCTTCATTTCCCCCGGTGTGCCACTGGCTCCGCCAGTGCGGCCCCCCGACAGCACTGGCAGAGCCAGTGGCACACCAGTGGCACACCAGTGGCACACCAGTGGCACACCAGTGGCACACTGGATTCAGACAATCAGCAGCTTCATTTCCCGCACCGCGGCGACGAACCCCACCATCACCGCGCGGGCGACGATACTGTGCCCGATATTGAGTTCGTGCATCCCCTCGATAGCGGCAACGGGGTGGACATTGCGATACGTCAACCCATGTCCGGCGTGCAGGGCCATGCCGAGACCGAGCACCTCTGCCCCCGCCCGGATGAGCTGCTCCAATTGCTCCTGCTGCGCTTTTCCCGGCCGCGCCAGGGCGTATTGGCCGGTATGCAGCTCGACGGCGTCGGCGCCGAGTTCGGCGGCCGTTTGGATCTGCCGCAGATCGGGGTCGAGGAACAGGCTGACCCCCACCCCGGCGTCTTTCAGCCGGCGGACCACTTCGCCCACGCGGGCTTTCTGGCCGGCGATCTCCAAGCCGCCTTCGGTGGTCACTTCCTCGCGCCGCTCCGGCACCAGGGTGGCCTGGTCCGGCTTGACCTCGGCGGCAATGGCCAGCACCCCGGCGTCGCAGGCCATTTCCAGGTTCAGCTTCACCGTGACCGTCTCGCGGAGCACCCGCAGGTCGCGCTCCTGGATATGGCGGCGATCTTCGCGGAGATGGATGGTAATGCCGTCGGCGCCGCCCAACTCGGCCAAGGCGGCCGCCCAAGCGGGGTCCGGCTCGTTGGTGCGGCGGGCTTGCCGCAGCGTTGCCACGTGATCGATATTGACGCCGAGAATGCACATGGTCAAACGTCGCACTCCTTGACGCCGGCGCGGAGCGATTCGAGCGGGTCGCGCGTGGGGACGAACTCCTGGCCGACGTAGCCCTGGTAGCCGGTTTCGACGATGGCCTTCATCACGGCCGGATAGTTGATTTCCTGGGTGCCGTCGATCTCGTTCCGCCCCGGCACGCCCGCCGTGTGGTAGTGGCCGACGTACTGGTGATATTGGCGAATCCGCGCGATCAGGTCGCCCTCCATGATCTGCACGTGGTAGACGTCGAAGAGAATTTTCATCCGCTCCGAGGCGATGCGGCGGCAGACTTCGGCGGCCCATTCGACTTTGTCGCACATGTAGTCGGGATGGCCCTTCATTTCCACGTGCACGCGGCTGTTGAGCACCTCGATGCAGAGGTTCACTTTTTTCTTCTCCGCATAGCCGACCACCGGCTTCAGCCCCGCGACCGTGTTCTCCAGGCCCACGTCGTCCGGCATCCCTTTGCGGTAGCCGGAAAAGGTGATCACCGACGGAAAGCCGGCCGCGGCGCAATCGTCGATCGTCTGGCGGAGGATCTCGCTGCACCAGGCGTGGTTCTCGCGATGGTTGAACCCGCGGACGAAGCCGTGGCTGTTGGCCATGGCGCAGATCAGGCCGTGTTTCTTGAGGATCGGCCAATCTTTGCGATCCACCAATTCCACCGATCGCAGGCCCATCGCCGCGGCCTCGGCCGCCAGCGTTTCCAGCGGCAGGTCCTTGAAACACCACTGGCAGACCGACTGCTTCAGCCGTCCCTTGGAAATCGCGCGGCCGCCGCGGTCTTGCTCCGCGCCTGGGCTGGTGCGGCCCAGGCCGGCCGCCGTGGCAGCCAACGATCCGGCCGCTCCGGCCAGAAGCGCGCGGCGACTGAAGGGAATCCGTTGCGTTGTTTTCGGGTTCATGATTCTCGGCAGAGAGGTGTGGTAACGTGCTACGTCGACTAATTTACGCCACGCGTGGGCCGCTTTCAAGACGTGTTAGCCGGGCTCGGTCGGACCCAAGGGGCTCCGGGCGATGAGGAACTCCTCAACGATTCGGCCGCCGATGAGGTGCTCCTGGATGATGCGTTCCAGCACCGGCGGATCGCAACGACAGTACCAGGCGCCTTCGGGATAGACCACGGCCACCGGCCCGCCCTGGCAAATCCGCAGGCAATTCGCCTTGGTACGGTAGATGCCCCCCTGGCCGGTGAGATGCAGCTCATCGAGCCGCTTCTTGAGGAAGTCCCACGCCCGCAGCGACTGCTCTTTGCTCGAACATTTCGGCTTGGTCTGATCGCAACACAAGAAGATATGGCGGCGGATGCCGGGCACGCCCAGGGCCTCGGCCACCTGTCGCTGGCGAGCCAGCAGGATTTCGATATCGTCGCGGTCGGTCATATGGGAAAGTATGATGGGAAACGGGGAGCGACGCAAGCAGAGGGGTGGACGCCAGACGCCATAAGTGGCAAGCGGACTATCCCGGCGTTACAATTGCTTCGTTCGCTGCTGACCTACGTCTTTGCAAAAGGGCCCAGTCGTGGAGGAAGACGCGTGGAACGAGGACGAGGACGACGGCGACGAAGACGAGGAAACAACGATCCCTTGTCCGCATTGCGGACGCCAGATTCATGAGCAGTCGCAGCGTTGTCCCTATTGCGGCGACTACATTTCGGCGGAGGATGCGGCTCCCGCGCGCAAGCCGTGGTGGATCATCCTTGGAGCGCTGTTGGTTTTCTACATCGTTTATCGCTGGATCGCCGGCTGAGGCAGATGCGAAACTCTCACCGCCAAGAAACGCCGAACCCCGCCTCGATCGAAGCGGGGTTCGTTGTTTATCTGAAGGATTGTTGCCAGATTGCCAGAACCGGACGACCTCTGAGGGACAGACTCTCTGCCCCTCAGCGTAAACCATCGGGCGGCTGCATTCAGCGGCTCAGGTGATCACAATCGACGTGCCAAGGTGCGAATAGACCGCTTCGCCGCTGGCGAAGTCGAAGATGTAACCGCTGAGGTAGTACGTCCCCGCAGCGACGCCGGTGGTGTTCCAACTGTACGTTGCGGCGCCGTTGGCCGCCGTGACCTGGTCGACCTCGAACCACTGTTCGTTGGCGTCGAAGGCCGTGGCATCCCGGTCGTAGCCCAGGCTGATCTTGCTCGGTCCGTTGAGATCGACGTTCGCCGCCGTCCATCCGATCGTCACGCTCTGTCCGGCGCTGAACGTCCCCGAGCTTGGGCCGCTCAGCGCAAAGGTGGCGATCGGAGCGGGCGTTATCACGATCGACGTGCCGAGGTGCGCATAGACCGCCTTGCCGGTGTCGAAGTCGAAAATGTAACCGTTGAGATAGTAGGTTCCCGCGGCAACGCCGGCGGTGTTCCAGCGGTACCCCGCCGCGCCGTTGCCGGCAATGACCTGGTCGACCTCGATCCAGTGCTCGTTGGCGTCGAAAGCCGTGGCATCCCGATCGTAGCCCAGACTGATCTTGCTCGGTCCGTTGACGTCGACGCTCGCCGCCGTCCATTGGATCGTCACACCCTGCCCGGTGGTGAATGTTCCCGAGCCCGGGCCGGTGAGGGCAAAAGTGGGGGCCGGCGGGGACGTCATCACGATCGACGTGCCGAGGTGGGAGTAAACCGCCTGGCTCGTCGAGAAATCGTAGCTATAACCGCTAAGGTAATAGGTTCCCGCAGCGACGCCCGACGTGTTCCAGCTATACGACGCGGCGCCGTTGGCCGCCGTGACCTGGTCGACCTCGAGCCAGTGCTCATTGGCGTCGAAGGCCGTGGCATCCCGATCGTAACCCAGGCTGATCTTGGTCGCGCCCGCCGCGGCGATGTTCGCCGCCGTCCATTGGACCGTCACGCTCTGCCCGCTGGTGAACGTTCCGGAGCTGGGGCCGGTGAGCGTAAAGGTGGGGTTGCCGACGGGAACGGGGGCACTGACCGTAATGGCGATCGGCGTAGCGAGATTGGAATAAACCGCCTGGTCGGTCCCCGAATCATACATGTAACCGCCGAGGTAGTACGTCCCCGCAGCGACGCCCGTGGTGTTCCAGCTATACGCCGCCGCGCCGTTGGCCGCCGTGACCTGGTCGACCTCGATCCAGTGCTCGTTGGCGTCGAAGGCCGTACTGTCCTGGTCGTAGCCTAGGCTGATCTTGCTCACCCCCGCCACATCCACATTCGCCGCCGTCCACCCGATCGTCACGCCTTGACCGGGAGCGAACGTTCCCGAGCTGGGGCCGGTGAGCGTAAAGGTGGGGGCGGGCAGAATCGTCAGTGTCCCGTTGACGAAGCTGAAGCTATAGTTTTGTGCCGACAGCGTGCCCACTCCGGCCGTGATGGGATAGCTGCCCGAGGGGCTGGTGACGTCGTCGGTGCTGGTCAGGCTCGGGGCGCCGGTCACGCCACTCGCGGCGAGCGCCTGGCCGTATTGGAAGCCACTGTAGCTGGCGGTGAACGCCGGGTCGGCAGCGCCGTAGACCTTGCTCTCATTGTCGGCCGTAACCGTAATCGCAGCCTGCGACACGGTCAGCGTGCCGTTGACGTCGCTGATCGCATAGTTGGCCGCCGTGCCGCCACTGGCTGTAATGGCATGCGTCCCGGCGGTGGCCGCCGCGCCCGTGGCGGTGGTCAGCGTTACCCCGCTGACCGCTGAATACTGGTCGCCGTAGTACAATGTCCCGCTGGGGGTGTAGGTCAACGCCGGGTCGGCGGCGCCGTAGACCTTGCTTTGGTTGTTGGCCGTAACCGTAAGCGGGGCCTGCGACACGGTCAGTGTGCCGTTGACGTCGCTGATCGCGTAGTTGGCCGCCGTGCCGCCGCTGGCCGTGATGGCATGTGTCCCCGCGGTGGCCGCCGCGCCCGTGGCCGTGCTCAGCGACACCCCGCTGACCGCTGAATACTGGTCGCCGTAATAAAGCGTCCCACTGGGCGTATAGCTCAACGCCGGTTCGGCGGCGCCGTAGACCTTGCTTTGGTTGTTGGCCGTAACCGTAAGCGGGGCTCGCGACACGGTCAGTGTGCCGTTTACGTCGTTGATGGCGTAGTTGGCCGCCGTGCCGCCGCTGGCCGTGATGGCATGTGTCCCCGCCGTGGCCGCCGCGCCGGTGGCGGTGGTCAGCGACACCCCGCTCACCAGCGAATACTGGTCGCCGTAGTACAACGTCCCGCTGGGCCTATAGGTCAACGCCGGGTCGGCGGCGCCGTAGACCTTGCTTTGGTTGTTGGCCGTAACCGTAAGCGGGGCTTGCGATACGGTCAGTGTGCCGTTGACGTCGCTGATGGCGTAGTTGGCCGCCGCGCCGCCGCTGGCCGTGATGGCATGTGTCCCGGCGGTAGCGGCCGCGCCCGTGGCGGTGGTCAGCGTTACCCCGCTGATCAGCGAATACTGGTCGCCGTAGTACAATGTCCCGCTGGGGGTGTAGGTCAACGCCGGGTCGGCGGCGCCGTAGACCTTGCTTTGGTTGTTGGCCGTTACCGTAAGCGGGGCCTGCGACACGGTCAGCGTGCCGTTGACGTCGTTGATGGCGTAGTTGGCCGCCGTGCCGCCGCTGGCCGTGATGGCATGCGTTCCCGCGGTGGCCGCCGCGCCGGTGGCGGTGGTCAGCGACACCCCGCTGACCGCTGAATACTGATCGCCGTAGTACAACGTCCCGCTGGGCGTATAGGTCAACGCCGGGTCGGCGGCGCCGTAGACCTTGCTTTGGTTATTGGCCGTAACCGTAAGCGGGGCTTGCGACACGGTCAACGTGCCGTTGGCGTCGCTGATGGCATAGTTGGCCGCCGTGCCGCCGTTGGCCGTAATGGCATGCGTTCCGGCGGTGGCCGCCGCGCCCGTGGCGGTGGTCAGCGTCACCCCGTTGACCAGCGAATACTGGTCGCCGTAATAAAGCGTCCCGCTGGCCGTGTAGCTCAACGACGGTTCGGCGGCGCCGTAGACCTTGCTTTGGTTGTTGGCCGTAACCGTGAGCGGGGCTTGCGACACGGTCAGTGTGCCGTTGACGTCGCTGATGGCGTAGTTGGCCGCCGTGCCGCCGCTGGCCGTGATGGCATGCGTTCCGGCGGTGGCCGCCGCGCCCGTGGCGGTGGTCAGCGTCACCCCGTTGACCAGCGACGGTCCATCACCGTTGTAGAACGTGCCCACGACCGTGTAGGTCAATGCCGGATCGGAAGCGCCATACACTTTGCTCTGATTATTGGCGGTAATGGTCAGCGGGGCGGGGTTCACCGTGAGCGTTGCCGAGGCGTAGCTGATCGTGTAGTTCGCATCGACGGCGCCGCCGGCGCTGATCGTATAGCCGCCGACGGGGCTGGCCGCCGTCGCCGACGTGGAAAGGCTCGCCGCGGTGGTCAAGCTCTCCGCCGTATCGCCGTTGACCAGGCCGGTATAGCTGGCCGTTAGCGTTGGCAGCGCGGCCCCGTAGAGCTTGGTCTGATTATTGGCAGTGATCGTCAATGGCGCCGGGGTCACCGCGAGCGTTCCGTCGGCGAAGGTGACGGCGTAGTTGGCCGACGTCAACCCCGAGCACTGGATCTGATAACTCCCCACCGGGGCGCCGCCGCTGGACGGTTCGTTGGTGGTGAACGAAAGCGCGCCTTGGAGATTGTTGGCGTTGTCGCCGGGAGCGAATCCCGCATAGCTTGCCGAAAAGGTCGGATCGGCCGAACCGTAGGTCTTACTGGCGCCGTTGGCCATGACGATCAACGGCGCGGGCGACACCGAGAGCGTGCCCTTGAAAAGGCTGATGGCGTAGTCGGCCGAGGTCAGCCCGGAGGGCGCGATCGTGTAGGATCCGACCGGGGCGTTCCCGGCCGGCTCGTTGGTCGTAAACAGCACGGCGCCGGCCAGATTGGCGGGCCCCTCGCCGGGCACGAATCCCCAATAGGATGCCGTGAACGCCGGGTCCGTCGCACCGTACACTTTGCTCTGATTATTGGCGGCGATGGTGAGCGCCGCCGGCGCGACGGTCAGCGTCCCGGCGACGTAGCTGATCGAGTAATCTGCGTCCATCGCCCCGCCGACGTTGATCGCGTACGGACTTGCGGAAACGTGGCTCCCGGCCGTCGCCGTCGTGGAAAGGCTGGCCGCGGTGGTCAAGCTGGCCGCCGTGTCGCCGTTGACGAATCCACTGTAGCTGGCCGTCAATGCCGGCAGGCTCGCCCCGTAGAGCTTGGTCTGATTCGTGGCGGCGATCGTCAGCGGAGCGGGGGTCACCGTGAGCGTTGCCGAAGCGTAGCTGATCGTGTAGTTCGGATCGACGGCGCCGCCGGCTGTAATCGCATAGCCGCCCACCTGGCTGGCCGCTGTCGCCGGAGTGGAAAGATTGGGCATGGTGGTCAAGCTCTCCGCGGTGTCGCCGTTGACCAGGCCGGTATAGCTGGCGGCCAGCGTCGGCAGCGCGGCCCCGTAGACCTTGCTTTGATTGTCGGCGGCGATCGTCAATGGCGCCGGCGAAACCGTAAGCGTGCCGTTGACGTCGGTAATCGCGTAGTTGGCCGCCGTGCCGCCGCTGGCCGCGATGGCATGCGTCCCGACGGTGGCCGCCGCGCCGCGGGCCGTGGCGAGCGTTACGCCGCCGATCAGCGAAGCTCCATCACCGTTATAAAACGTTCCCGTGACCGTGTACGTCAACGTCGGGTTGGGCGCGCCATAAATCTCGCTCTGATTGTCGGCCGTGACCGTCAAGGGGGCCGGGGACACCGTGAGCGTGCCGTTGACGTCGGTAATTGCGTAGTTGGCCGCCGTGCCGCCGCCGGCCGTGATGGCATGCGTCCCGGCGGTGGCTGCCGCGCCGCGGGCCGTGGCGAGCGTTACGCCGCCGATCAGCGAAGCTCCATCACCGTTATAAAACGTTCCCGTGACCGTGTAGCTCAACGACGGATCCGCCCCGCCGTAGACTTTGCTCTGATTGTCGGCCGTGACGGTCAGCGGCGCGGGAGTCACCGCAATCGCGCCGGAAGCATAGGTCATCGTGTAGTTCGGATCGACGGCGCCGCTGACGGTGATGATGTAGCTGCCCACGGCGCTGGCCGAGGTCGCCGTCGTGGAAAGGCTCGGTGCGGTGGTCAAGCTCTCCGCGGTATCGCCGTTGACCAGGCCCGTGTAGCTGGCGGTCAGCGGCGGCGGCGCCGACCCATAGACGATGCTCTGGTTATTCGCGGTGATTGTCAGCGGCGCCGGCGTGACGGTCAGCAACCCGGCGACGTAGTTGATGGTGTAATCCGCGTCCGCCGCGCCGCTGGCGCCGATCGTGTAAGGACTGCCGGAGACGCTGCTGCCGGCCGTCGCCGTCGTGGAAAATCGCGGCGCAGTGGTCAGGCTGGCCGAAGTGTCGCCATTGACCAGTCCGGTGTAGCTGGCCGTCAGCGTCGGCAGCGTGGCCCCATAGACCTTGCTCTGACTGTTGGCCGCGATCGTCAACGGCACGGGCGTCACCGTCAGCGCTCCCGCGGCGTAGCTGATCGCGTAGTCCGCGTCCACCGCGCCGCTGGCGGTAATCGTGTAGGGACCGCCGGAGACGTGGCTGCCGGCCGTCGCCGTCGTAGACAGCGTCGGCGCGGTGGTCAAGCTCTCCGAAGTGTCGCCATTGACCAGGCCGCTGTAGCTGGCCGTCAGCGTCGGCAGCGCAGCTCCATAGACCTTGCTCCGGTTGTTCGCGGCGATCGTCAAAGGCGCAGGCGTCACCGTCAGCGCTCCGGCGGCATAGCTGATGGCGTAATCCGCGTCGGCCGCGCCGCTGGCGGTGATCGTGTAGGGACTTCCCGAAACGTGGCTGGCGGCCGTCGCCGTTGTGGAGAGGCTCGGCGCGGTGGTCAAGCTGGTGGAAGTATCGCCGTTAACCAACCCTGCGTAGCCGGCCGTCAGCGTCGGCAGCGCGGCTCCATAGAGCTTGCTCTGGTTGTTCGCCGCGATCGTCAAGGGCGCCGGCGTCACCGTTAGCGCTGCGGCGGCGTAGCTGATCGCGTAATCGGCGTCCACCGCCCCGCCGGCCGTGATCGTGTAAGGATTCCCCGAGACGTGGCTCGCGGCCGTCGCCGTCGTGGAAAAGCTCGGCGCCGTGGTCAAGCTGGCCGAAGTGTCGCCATTGACCAACCCTGTATAACTGGCCGTCAGCGTCGGCAGCGCAGCTCCGTAGACCTTGCTCTGGTTGTTCGCGGCGATCGTCAACGGCACGGGCGTCACCGTCAGCGCTCCGGCGACGTAGTTGATCGCGTAATCGGCGTCCACCGCTCCGCTGGCGCTGATTGTGTAGGGACTGCCGGCGACGTGGCTCGCGGCCGTCGCCGTCGTGGAGAGGCTTGCCAGGCTGGTCAAGCTGGCCGAAGTGTCGCCGTTGACGAAGCCCGCATAACTGGCCGTCAGCGTCGGCAGCGCAGCTCCGTAGAGCTTGCTCTGGCTGTTCGCGGCGATCGTCAAGGGCGCCGGCGTTACCGTCAGCGCTGCGGCGGCGTAGCTGATCGCGTAGTCCGCGTCGGCCGCGCCGCTGGCGGCGATTGGGTAGGGATTCCCCGAAACGTGGCTCGTGGCCGTCGCCGTCGTCGAGAGGCTCGCTACGCTGGTCAAGCTGGCCAACGTGTCGCCATTGACCAGACCGCTATAGCTGGCCGTAAGCGTCGGCAGCCCGGCTCCGTAGACTTTGCTCTGGTTGTTTGCGCTGATCGTCAGCGGCGCAGGCGTGACGGTCAGCAACCCGGCGACGTAGTTGATCGTGTAATCCGCGTCCACCGCCCCGCTGGCATTGATGGTGTAGGGATTGCCGGCGACGTGACTGGCGGCCGTCGCGGTCGTGTACAGCGTCGGCGCGGTGGTTAAGCTCTCCGAAGTGTCGCCATTGACCAACCCGGTATAGCTGGCCGTCAGCGTTGGCAGCGCGGCCCCGTAGACCTTGCTCTGGTTGTTCGCGACGACCGTCAACGGCGCCGGCGTCACCGTCAACGTTCCGGCGGCGTAGCTCATCGTGTAATCCGCGTCCGCCGCGCCGCTGGCGCTGATCGTGTAGGGACTTCCCGAAACGTGGCTTGCGGCCGTCGCCGTCGTGGCGAGGCTCGCTACGCTGGTCAAGCTGGCCAACGTGTCGCCATTGACCAGGCCGCTGTAGCTGGCCGTCAGCGTTGGCAGTGCAGCTCCGTAGATCTTGCTCTGGTTGTTCGCGGTGATCGTCAGCGGCGCAGGCGTGACGGCCAGCAACCCGGCGATGTAACTGATGCTGTAATCCGCGTCCACCGCGCCGCTGGCGTTGATCGTGTAGGGATTGCCGGAAACGTGGCTGGCGGGGGTTACCGTCGTGGAGAGCGTCGGCGCGGTGGTCAAGCTACTGGAAGTGTCGCCATTGACCAGGCCGGTATAGCTGGCCGTCAGCGTTGGCAGCGCGGCCCCGTAGACCTTGCTCTCGTTGTTCGCGGTGATCGTCAACGGTGCCGGCGTAACGGTCAGTGCTCCGGCCACGTAACTGATCGTGTAATCCGCGTCTGCCGCCCCGTTGGCCGTGATCGTGTAAGGATTGCCGGAAACGTGGCTGGCGGACGTCGCCGTCGTGGACAGCGTCGGCACGGTGGTTAAGCTGGCGGAAGTGTCGCCGTTGACCAGGCCGCTGTAGCTGGCAGTCAGCGTCGGCAGTGCAGCTCCGTAGACTTTGCTTTCGTTGTTCGCGGTAATCGTCAGCGGTGCGGGCGTAACGGTCAGTGCTCCGGCCACGTAACTGATCGTGTAATCCGCGTCTGCCGCCCCACTGGCCGTGATCGTGTAAGGATTGCCGGAAACGTGGCTGGCGGCCGTCGCCGTCGTCGAAAGGGCCGGCACAGTCGTCAAGCTGGCCGAACTGTCGCCGTTGACGAACCCCGAATAGCTGGCCGTCAGCGTTGGCAGTGCAGCCCCATAGACCATGCTCTGGTTGTCGGCGGTGATCGTCAACGATGCGGGATCAATGGACAGCGCTCCGGCCACGTAACTGATCGAGTAATCCGCGTCCATCGCCCCACTGGCCGTGATCGTGTAAGGATTGCCGGAAACGTGGCTGCCGGTCGTTGCCGTCGTGGAAAGGGTCGGCGCAGTGGTTAAGCTGGCGGAAGTATCGCCGTTGACGAACCCCCAGTAGCTGGCAGTCAGCGTTGGCAGTGCAGCCCCGTAGACCATGCTCTGGTTGTCGGCAGTGATCGTCAGCGGTGCGGGATCGATGGTCAGCGCTCCGGTGGCGTAGCTAATCGTATAATCCGCGTCTGCCGCTCCGCTGGCCGTGATCGTGTATGGATTGCCGGAGACGTGGCTGGCGGCCGTCGCCGTCGTCGAAAGGGTGGGCGCGGTGGTCAAGCTGGCCGAAGTGTCGCCATTGGTCAAGCCTGAATAGCTGGCGGTCAGCGTCGGCACGCCTGACCCGTAGAGCATGCTCTGGTTGTTCGCGGTGATCGTCAACGACGCAGCCGTAACGGTCAGCGCTCCGGCCGCGTAATTGATCGTATAATCGGCGTCCACCGCCCCGCTGGCCGTGATCGTGTAAGGATTGCCGGAGACGTGGCTGGCGGCCGTCGCCGTCGTCGAAAGGGTCGGCGCAGTGGTCAAGCTGGCCGGAGTGTCGGCATTGACCAGACCGCTGTAGCTGGCCGTGAGCGTGGGCAAGCCGGCCCCGTAGACCATGCTCTGGGTGTCGGCGCTGATGGTCAGCGGTGCAGGATCAACGGTCAGCGCCCCGGCCACGTAACTGATCGAGTAATCCGCGTCCACCGCCCCGCTGGCGGTAATCGTGTAAGGATTGCCGGAGACGTGGCTACCGGCCGTCGCCGTGGTGGACAGCGTCGGCGCGCTGGTCAAGCTGGCCGAAGTGTCGCCATTGGTCAAGCCTGAATAGCTGGCGGTCAGCGTTGGCAGTGCAGCCCCGTAGACCATGCTCTGGTTATCGGCGCTAATGGTCAGCGGTGCAGGCGTGACGGTCAAGGCTCCGGCCACGTAGCTGATCGTGTAATCGGCGTCCACCGCACCGCTGGCCGTGATCGTGTAAGGACTTCCCGAGGCGTGGCTAGCGGCTGTTGCCGTCGTAGCGAGAATCGGCGCGGTGGTCAAGCTGGACGAGCTGTCCTGATTGACGAAGCCCGAATAGGCGGCAGTCAGCGTCGGCAAGCCGGCCCCGTAAATCATGCTCTGGTTGTTGGCCGTGATCGTCAACGGCGCGGGCGTGACGGTCAACGCTCCGGCCACGTAACTGATCGTGTAATCCGGGTCCACCGCCCCGCTGGCGGTGATCGTGTAGGGACTTCCCGAGACGTGGCTAGCGGCTGTCGCCGTCGTAGCGAGAGTCGGCGCGGTGGTCAGGCTGGACGAGTTGTCCTGATTGACGAAGCCCGAATAGCCGGCGGTCAACGTCGGCAAGCCGGCCCCGTAAATCATGCTCTGGTTGTTGGCCGTGATCGTCAACGATGCGGGCGTGACGGTCAACGCTCCGGCCACGTAGCTGATCGTGTAATCGGCGTCCACAGCCCCGCTGGCCGTGATCGTGTAGGGATTTCCTGAGACGTGGCTAGCGGCTGTCGCCGTCGTAGCGAGAGTCGGCGCGGTGGTCAAGCTGGACGAGCTGTCCTGATTGACGAAGCCCGAATAGGCGGCAGTCAACGTTGGCAAGCCAGCCCCGTAGACCATGCTCTGATTGTTCGCGGTGATCGTCAATGGCGCGGGCGTGACCGTCAACGCTCCGGCCACGTAGCTGATCGTGTAATCGGCGTCCACAGCCCCGCTGGCGGTGATTGTGTAGGGACTTCCCGAGACGTGGCTAGCGGCTGTCGCCGTCGTAGCGAGAGTCGGCGCGGTGGTCAGGCTGGACGAGCTGTCCTGATTGACGAAGCCCGAATAGGCGGCAGTCAACGTCGGCAAGCCGGCCCCGTAGATCATGCTCTGGTTGTTGGCCGTGATCGTCAACGGCGCGGGCGTGACCGTCAACGCTCCAGCCACGTAGCTGATGGAGTAGTTCGCATCGACCGCCCCGCTGGCGGTGATCGTATAGGGACTGCCGGAGACGTGGCTAGCGGCTGTCGCCGTCGTAGCGAGAGTCGGCGCGGTGGTCAGGCTGGACGAGTTGTCACCGTTGACGAAGCCCGAATAGCTGGCGGTCAGCGTCGGCAAGCCGGCCCCGTAAATCATGCTCTGATTGTTCGCGGTGATCGTCAACGGTGCAGGCGCGACGGTCAAAGTTCCGGCGGAAGCGGAACTGGTTAAGTACTGAGAAGTGCCCAGGTAGACCGCGGTGATGACCGGGGAACCTGCGGAAAGGGCCGCAGTCGAGAAGCTGGCATCGCCACTGCTGTTTACTGGGACGTTGCCGGCCAGGATGGTGCTTCCCTCTTCGAAATCGACCGCGCCGCCGGTGACAGGCGCGCCGGCGGCAGTCACGGCCGCGGTAAAGGTGACCGATTGGCCGTAGACCGAGGAGGAGGAATTCGCGGTGACCACGGTTGTCGTGCCCATGACAACGCCGCCCGGCGCGGGGCTGGTGCTCGCCGGAACGAACTCGCTCGCCGTGGTGCCGCCGTCATTGGCCACGTAGAGATTGCCGCTGCCGTCGAAGGCCAGGGCATCCGGCTCGTCCAGCCCGGTGAGGGTGGCGCTGGCCGTGGTGCTTCCCGCAGCGAACTTACTCACCGTAGCGTTGCCGTCATTGGCCACGTAGAGGTTGCCGCTGCCGTCGAAGGCCAGGGCATCCGGCTGGTCCAGCCCGGTGAGGGTGGCGCTGGCCGTGCTGCTTCCCGCAGCGAACCTGCTCACCGTAGCGTTGCCGTAATTGGCCACGTAGAGGTTGCCGCTGCCGTCGAAGGCCAAGGCGTCGGGACCGGCGAGCCCCTTGAGGGTGGTGCTGGCCGTGGTGTGTCCCGGAAGGAACTCTTTCACCGTGGTCCCGGAGCCGCTGCCGTAGTTCGCCACGTAGAGGTCGCCACTAGCGTCGAAGGCCAAGGAGCGGGGACCGCTCAGCCCGCTGAGGGTGGCGCTGGCCGTGGTGTGTCCCGGAAGGAACTCTTTCACCGTGGTCCCAGAGCCCTTGTTGTAATTCGCCACGAAGAGGTCGCCGCTGCCGTCGAAGGCCAGGGCGTCGGGGCCGTTCACTCCGGTAAGCGTGGCCGTCGGCGTCGTGCTGTTCGGCGCGAACTCGCTCACCGTGGTTCCCGAGCCATCGGCGTAGTTCGCCACGAAGAGATCGCCGCTGCCGTCGAAGGCCAGGGCGTCGGGATTGTTCAGCCCGGTAAGCGTCTTGATGAGCGTCGTACTGTTGGCGGCGAATTCGCTCACCGAGTTGTTTCCCCCATTGGCCACGTAGAGGTCGCCGCTGCTATCCAGCGCCATGGCTTGGGGAACATCGAGCGCCGTGAGGGTGTTGGCGGCCGTGGTGCCCAGGATTCGTTGGGCAGCGACGGCGGCCGTGGGGTCGATGGTGATGGTCCCACCCTGCAATGTGATGGCGCTGGTCGAGGTATTGGTCGAGGTGACCGTGGCCCCAGCCCCAATCGCGAGCGTCCCCGTGCCGCCCGCGGCCAGCGAGATCGTGCCCGTACCGGTCTGGACGATGGCGCCGGCGTCGACCGTGAGGTTGCGGCTCGCGGTCAGGTTCAGGTTGCCGCCGCCGGCCGTGCCGTTGGCGTTGAAGGTGTCGACTCCCACGACTTCGATGCCGGCGGCGCTGGCGGTAATGCTCCCCACGCCGCCGCTGAGATCCCGAATCAGGCCGAGCGTGAGCTTGTCGCCGGGAAGGGTCGCCGCGAGCGAGCTGACATTGTCGGTCTCGCTGATGTCGATGGTGGCGAATTGAGACGTGGCGGGCGAATTGGCGTTCTGGTAGGTCAGGCCCGCTACGGAAGTCGTGGAATTGCCGGCGAAGACGTTCCCCGCGCCGAGATCGATCTTCAATAAATCGATGTTGGGCGAGGGCTCCGAGATGACAATCGTGGGCGTCGCGCCGGCTAGGTTTTCGTTCAGGCTGAGCACACTGCCCGCCCCCGACCACTGTAAGCTCACCGCCAGAAGGCGACGATCTTCGAGGGGCTCAATCGCCAGCCTGTGACGCAGAGACCCTGTCCGCAACGCCTTGCGATCGCGACGGGACACGCAACGGAGGACGGTTCTTCGCAACATAGCCGTAGGCTCCTGCTACCTTCAGTTCGTGTAATGGGTTACCGGCCGACTCAAGGAGGGACCCGCTGAGCAGTCGCACCGGGTGAGCAATTCCGCGAGGAACTCCAGTTGTGGGATGAGATGAGTTGTCCGGCGGCCACCAACAACCCATGGCGAGAAGGCTTGTCCTCCTCGTAACGATCGCAGGTGGCGAGGCGATTGCCGGCGCGCCGCGCCCCTCCCGCAACGGTCGTCAACAGGCCCAATTGCTCCTCGAGCGTGCGAACCAGCGTCTCAGGTTGCTGACACCGCGCGCCCCCGGCAACCGCTTGTTGACCGTCCATGGCGGCGGCACTATACTGACTCTCGCCGATTTTGCAGATAGCAAATCTCACCCCCCGGAACCAATTGCGAGCTACCTACCCGGGGATCAGCGGTCGGCGAGCCGCGTCCCCCCCCAGTGGATTTGCCCATCTTAACTTCTTTCCCGTAACCCTGCGGTTTTGCTGCTGTGGACCCTCGGGGAGCGAACCTGCCATTCCCAGGTTGTGTCAGCTTACGGGACCAATATTGCGATCGAGGAGGGCTGAAAGCCGATGACCAGCATCCCTTGGCCAAGGGAGTTCCCCGGCGAAATCACCGTCTGCGATACGGCCGGGATAATCCTGGAAATGAACGACCGCGCCGCCCAGGCGTTCGAGAAGCAGGGGGGACGTGAGTTAGTTGGTACCAACCTGCTGGATTGCCACCCGGAGCCGTCGCGTACGAAGCTCCAACGTTTGCTGGCCTCGGGCGCGGTGAACGTTTACACCATCGAGAAGGGCGGCGTGAAGAAGCTCATCTACCAAGCCCCGTGGTACGAGCACGGTCAGCACCGTGGCCTGGTGGAGATATCGCTGGTCCTGCCGGACGATGTGCCGCACTTTATTCGCGACGCCGGTTGACGGCGGGCCGTCGGGTATCGGCCGGCGAGGGTTTGAGCCAATCGGCTTACCCCCTCTCCTGAAGCAGGTTGCGGCGCGTGCGTTGCCGGGCCATAATATGCCCTATGGCAACGATTTCCGAAGCACTGGCGATTGCCGTCCAGCACCAACAGGCCGGCCGCCTCGATGCGGCGGAGCAGATTTACCAGCGGATTCTGCAGGTCGAGCCCGACCAGCCCGACGCACTGCACTTTCTTGGCGTGCTGACTGCCCAGCTTGGCCGACATCAGGCCGCCGCGGCCAATATTCTTCGGGCGATCGCGGTGAATCCAAACGTCGCCCCCTATCACCTTAACCTGGGCCTGGTTTATCAGGAGCTGTGGAAACTGGACGAAGCGGTTGCCTCTTACCGGCGGGCCTTGCAACTGCAGCCGGAATTCGTCGAGGTCCATTACAACTTGGGCGGCGCCTTGACCGCGCAGGGGCGGATTGCGGAAGCCGAGGCCTGCTACCGGCGGGCGCTGCAACTGAGGCCGGGTTATGTCGAGGCCCATAATAATCTGGGCAATGTCCTCCGAGACCAGGGCAGCCTGGATCAGGCCATCGCCTGCTACCGGCGGGCGCTGCAATTGAAGCCGGACTTTGCCATGGCCCATAGCAATCTGCTCTACACGCTCCATTTCTCTCCCGGCTATGATGCGCAGACCATCTACGAAGAACACCGCCGCTGGAACCACCAGCACGGCGAGCCCCTGGCAAGGCTTATCCAGCCCCATGCCAACGACCGTACTCCCGATCGGCGATTGCGGGTGGGCTACGTTTCGCCGGATTTTTGCAGCCATGCCGAGTGCTTTTTTACCGTGCCGCTATTCTCGGCCCACGACCACCAAAGTCTTGAGGTCTTCTGCTATGCCGATGTCGCACGTCCCGACGACACAACCGCGCGACTGCGATCCTATGCCGACGTCTGGCGGAACATCACCGGCCGAACCGATGAGCAAATCGCCCAATTGGTCCGCCAGGACAAGATCGACATCCTCGTGGACCTGACCATGCACATGGCCCGGAATCATCTCCTGGTTTTCGCCCGCAAGCCCGCGCCCGTACAGGTGTGCTGGCTTGCCTATCAGGGCACGACGGGGCTTGCCACCGTCGACTACCGTCTCACGGATGCCCATGTCGATCCGCCCGGCCTCCACGAGCGTTACTACGCGGAGGAATCGATTCGGCTCCCCGACTCCTTCGGCTGCTACGATCCGCTCGCCAGCGAACCGGCGGTCAACGCCTTGCCGGCCCTGGAGACGGGCTGCATCACGTTTGGGAGCATCAATAATTTCTGCAAAGTCAACGCCGACGTCTTCAGGCTCTGGGCGGGGGTTCTCCGGTCGGTCGAGCGTTCGCGGCTGCTGTTGCTGGCTGCGGAGGGCTCTTACCGTCAGGATACCTTGCGGCTGCTGGAACAGGAAGGCGTCGCGCCCGACCGCGTGACCTTCGTCGGCAAACGCTCTCGCGCTGAGTATTTGCGACTCTGCCACCGCATCGACGTGGGGCTCGACACTTTCCCCTACAATGGACAGACAACCAGCTTGGACTGCTTTTGGATGGGTGTCCCGGTGGTGACGATGGTGGGCAAAACGGCCGTGGGACGGGCAGGGCTCAGCCTGCTCACCAGTCTCGGGCTGCCGGAATGGATCGCCGATGGTCCGCAGCAGTTTGTGCGCATCGCCGTGGAGTTGGCCGGCGATCTGCCGCGACTCGGCAAGCTTCGCGCAACCCTGCGCGAGCGGATGCAAAATTCCCCGCTGATGGACGCCCCGCGTTTCGCGCGGAACGTCGAGGCCGCCTACCGCATGATGTGGCAGCGCTGGTGCGCCAAGTAGTCTGCAAGGCCCTGCCGTCTCCCCACGTGGAGCGGTCGAACGCGAAGAGAAACAGGTCGCTACCGCGGTGCAGAATGCGAGCATCGGTCACGGTCGTCCGTGGCCCGCGCTCAATGGGTCAGGAAATATTGCCGGCCGGCCGCACCTTCCGCGACGATCCCGCTTCGCTCCGGGCCGGTACGATCGCAAGCTGCGGCAGAGCGTGGCACTCATCCCTATGGCCGGCGAATGAGAGTGTGGACACCGCCTCTGCCCCGCGCAGCCATCGACCTTGCGGCTGGAAATTGATTCGGCATGCCGTTTGCCTTTGGACACCGTTGCGGTCCGTGAGGAAGCGGTCCTCGGGATGCACCGAATCTTGATCGCAATGGAAAGGGCTTATATGAAAAGGAATGTCTACGAGGTGCGTCGGGAGCCAGGGCGGATCGTCGCAGCCGAGATCGGCGACGATACTGCCGCCGTGCTGTTTTCCGAAGGGCGATCGATCTTGCTGGCCACCGAGCAAGAGCTGATCCAACTGGGCCGGCAAGAACGCCGGGTAATCACCATCCTGGGCCAAGGCACGACCAGCCACGCGCCCGGCCCCCACGCTACGGTCGTGGTTCTTCAGCAGCCTCAAGCAGCGCGAGTGTCGGGCGTGGCACGTTCAATGCCGGGCCGTAGCTGCATCGCTGCCCTGGCTGCGAGATAATCGTGTTGGGAGCCGTCGGAAAAGCGGATCATCGGCGGCACTTGCACGCACGAGTCAACTCCACGTGCGGATGAGCCGCGATGGGATTGAGACTCACGCCCATTGCGGCAGTCTTCCGGCTGGCAGCAGGCACAAGAGGAACTTCTCAAACGCAGGCCGGCGGAGCCGATCAGCCGGCGAGTCAAAGTATGCTGGCCCGGGAGGGTCGCCGTCCTCAACCCACTCTCTGCCGCAGCCGCCTGTCGTCGATCACGGACCGTTGCGTTCGCCCGGGGCCCGACACATTGGCCTCGGATTTGCGTAAACAACGCCGCAACTTCGCCGGGGATAACGGAATACCCGCGGCGCGCCGGGGCCAACAACGCACGATTTCTGCCTCGGGCTGTTTCCGCAAGTCGTTATTAGTACACATGTTGAGCGTAATACTTACATAACGGACAGCGGGGCTTGATCCCCAAAATCCACCCAGTTCACTACGTTTGGGCATTTAAACAAGCCGTTTTTCCGTGAAATATGATGGAACATGCCGTGATATATCACGAGGTTGCCATGGCCGGTACTTGTAATGATGATCGATTTAGTGCACCTTTGGACCAACTTCTGTTGTCCATCTGGCGCGAGGCGTGCCGCCACATCGAAATCGGTCGATCGACCGAAACGATCGCCAGGATTATTGCACAATACATGCCGTTGAGACGGGCGATCGTACGCCGCATCGATCCGAAGCGGTTGTGCCTGGAAACCGTGGCGGCGGGGTTGGCCACGCCCGATGCTCCGTTGCCCGGCGGCCGGAGCGAGTATCGCCGCGACGAGTTTCAGCGATTGCTCCATTGGTGCAACGAAAGGGAGGTGGTCCACCTTCCGGCTGGCGAATCTGCCCTGGGAGACCTGGCGCTGCTGATGCCCGAGGGGCTCGACGGCGCTATCCTGGCCGGGCCCTTGCACGATCCCAGCGGACCGCGCGGGGTGTTGCTGCTGGTGGCCCCCAAGGCCGAGATCTTCGACGAGCGGCATCTGCAGATGGCGCAGTCGCTGCTGGAGCCCTTGGCCACGGCCTTGGGCAACGACCAGCGGCTCCGCGAGATGGCCGCGATGCAGGCCTCCGCCGAGGCCGACAACAAGTCGCTGCTGACCAAGCTGGGGCGCAAGGAGATCGGCGACGTGGTGGTCGGCGCCGATTCCGGCCTGCGTGCGGTCATGGAACGCGTGGATTTGGTGGCGAAGTCCGACGTGCCGGTGCTGATTCTGGGCGAAACCGGCACCGGCAAAGAGGTCATCGCCCGGATGATCCATACCCAGTCGCCGCGGTCGGCCGGCCCCTTCATGCGGGTCAACTGCGGGGCGATTCCGATGGAGTTGATCGATTCGCAACTCTTCGGCCATGAACGCGGGGCGTTTACCGGAGCGGTGGAGACCCGTCAGGGATGGTTCGAGCGGGCCGACGGCGGCACGCTGTTGTTGGACGAGGTGGGCGAGCTTCCCCTGGCCGCCCAGGTCCGCCTGTTGCGGATCCTGCAGGACGGCTGGCTGGATCGCGTGGGCAGCCACCAGCCGATCAAAGTGGACGTGCGGATTGTGGCGGCCACCCATCGCGACCTGGCGGCGATGGTCACCGAGGGCAAGTTCCGCGAGGATCTCTGGTATCGGATTGCCGTCTTTCCCATGCATTTGCCTCCCCTGCGGGCGCGCGTGGAAGACATTCCCGAGTTGGCCCGACACTTTGCCCAACGCGCGGCGACGCGTTTCGTGCTGCCGCCGGTGCCGCCTTCGGCCGAGGATATCGAGCTTCTGATGTCGTATCCCTGGCCCGGAAACATTCGCGAGTTGGGCGCGGTGATCGACCGCGCGGCAATCCTCGGCGACGGCAAGCGGTTGGAGGTTGCCAAGGCCCTGGGAATCGGCGGCAACCAGGCGGTTATGCGGCCGGAAGCGGACCCGCTTTGCTCCACGCGCGGCAACAGCCAGGCCGCGACCCTGTCGCTGGATGCCGCCATGAAGCAGCACATCGAGGCGGTGCTTGCGCTGACCAAGGGACGGATCGAAGGAAAGCGGGGTGCGGCGGCCCTGTTGGAGATCAATCCCCACACGTTGCGCGCACGAATGCGCAAGCTACGGGTCGAATGGAGCAAGTTCCGCGAGAACGACTAACTCAACCATTTGCATGCATGGAGGAAAAAAGTTTACGAGATCCCCGACTACCGACAGCAGCCTTTCCTCGAATCCCGCGTTACGGCGGTTCGATGACGTTCGGGAACTGATCGCAAGTCCTGCCAATCCGACCGCTTTGGTGAAGCTCGGCCGCATTGCACCGGGCCACGCCTTTCCGCTTTACCTGAAGCTGGAATGGTATAACCCTTTTGGATCGATCAAGGATCGTGCGGCGTACTTATAATGCTCAAGGGGATGGAGGAGCGTGGCGAACTGGAAGGCAAGGACATTGTGGAGCCCAGTTCCGGCAATACGGGAATTGCCATGGCCGCCTTGGCCGTGCTGATGGGCAAGAAGTTCACCGTAACGATTCCCGACGGTGTGCCGGAGGAGAAAAAACTGCTGCTGCTGCTGCGCATGTTGGGCGCCGAAGTCTGGGCGCCCCCCGACGATCTCTGCCCCATCGATCATCCCAAGGACGGCGCGATCGCCCTGGCGCAGTCGTTCGTGCGCGGCGAGTCGACGCGGGGGCGTTATGCCATGCCCTATCAGTATGAGAACGCCGATAACGTGAAGGCGCACTACGAGACGACGGGTCCCGAAATCTGGAAGCAGACCGAAGGGCAGGTGAAATACTTCTTCGCGGGTTTCGGAACGTGCGGCACGATCACCGGCACCGGCCGCTATTTGAAGCAACAGAACCCGCAGATCAAGATCATCGCCATCGAACCGCAAAAGGGGCACAAGCTGCCCGGTCTGAAGAACCTCCAGGAATCGAAGGCGCCGGGCATTCCCGATCGCAGCCTGCTCGACGAGGTGATCCGCGTCAATGACGAACCGGCCTACGCGATGACCAAGCGGCTCTTCCGCGAGGAAGGGTTGATGGTGGGTCCCTCGACCGGCGCCATGGTTCACGCCGCGATCGAATTCGGCAAGACGCACGAGGGGCTCGCCGTGGCGATCTCCGCCGACAACGGATTTAGGTACACGTCGTTCTTCGCCGAGGTTTTGGGCGACGAGGGACTTCCGCAAGCTTGATCTTCGCACGGCGGGCGCGTCCAGGGAGTCTTGGCCGCCTCGACGCCAGAGAGCAACCCTTAGTTTGAGGAGTGAGCGAGTGTCATCGACACTCAAATTACCCCGGTCCTTTGAAGGATCTCGCCAAATTCCGCGAAGAGACCCAGCGGTTCAAGAGTGGGGCACTCTCGGCTGCCGAGTATCGCTCGTTTCGCGTTCCGCGGAGAGTGTACGAGCAGCGTGAAGCCGACACCTACATGTTGCGGGCGCGCTGCCCGGCCGGGGTCGTGCTTCCCCAGCAGATGCGCGCGCTGGCAAGCGTTTCCCGGCGATACGGAAACGGCGTGCTCCACGTCACCACGCGTCAGGATATCCAGGTGCATCGCGTGCTGCTGGACCAGATCCATCCGGCCTTGGTGGAGTTGCACGCGACAGGGCTCTCCACGCGCGGAGGCGGTGGCAACACGGTGCGCAACATTGCCGGCTGCTACGATGCGGGGGTCTGCACCCGCGAGGCGTTCGACATTTCACCCTACGTGATCGGTTTGACGGAGTCGCTCCTGCCCGCCCCACGCTCCTACCGGTCCGCAACCTCGAGTCCGGCAATTACCCGAAGTAGCGTTGTCTTCCCGGAGCCCGAGGGACCAAGCAACGCCACCAACTGACCGTCAGGCACATTCAGGCTCACGTCGTCCAGGGCTTTGAAAGTGCCAAACGTATTCGTCACGTGCTGAGCTTCGATGCTCATGGAAGTAGCCTCGACTGGGGGTAGGTAATGGCCTTTGGCCGCTGGACTATATCCGCTTGGATCATCCTCCGCCGTGCGACTTGGCTTTCAAATGCCATTCGATAAAGCTCTTGGCGGCCAACGTCACGAGCGCCAACAACGCCAGCAGCGAGGCGACCGCAAAAGCGGCCACGAAATTGTATTCGTTGTATAGAATCTCTACGTGCAACGGGATCGTGTTCGTTTTGCCGCGAATATGCCCGGAAAGAACCGAAACCGCGCCGAACTCACCCATCGCCCGGGCGTTGCATAGGATCACGCCATACAAGAGGGCCCATTTCACGTTTGGCAAGGTTATGTGCCAGAGAATCTGCCAGCCGTTGGCCCCCAGCACCCGCGCTGCCTGCTCCTCGTCGGTTCCTTGCTCTTGCATCAAAGGAATCAACTCGCGGGCCACGAACGGAAACGTCACGAAGATCGTGGCCAGCACGATTCCCGGCACGGCGAACACAATCTGGATGTCGTGCGCGCTCAGCCATCGACCCCACCAGCCTTGCAACCCGAATAACAGCACGTAGATCAACCCGGAAATGACCGGCGAGATCGAGAACGGAAGGTCGATGAGCGTGATCAGCAGGTTCTTGCCGGGGAAACTGAACTTGGCAATCGCCCAGGCGGCGGCCACGCCGAATACGAGGTTCAAAGGGACTGCAATCGCGGCGGTGGTCAAGGTCAGTCGAATCGCGGCCAGTGCCGCCGGATCGCGAAAACTGGCCAGATACGTGCCCAAGCCCTTACGCAGGGCCTCGGTGAAGACGGCCAGCAAGGGCACGAACAGGAATACACCGAGGAATAGCAGCGACCCGGTAATGCACAACAGCCTGATCCAGGCCGGACTTCCCAGAGCCGCCGTACGATTGGCCGGACGATGATGAGTGAGGACGACACCCGAGGCCATATTCATGCTCCTGACCGCAAGTGACGGCCGTTCCACCACTGCAGCAGATTGATCCCCAGCAGGATTGCAAAGGATGCCACCAGTAAGACCACCGCAATGGCGGTCGCACCGCTGTAGTCGTATTGCTCGAGCTTCGTAATGATCAACAGGGAGCTGATCTCCGTGCGCATCGGCATGTTCCCGGCGATGAACACCACCGAGCCGTACTCGCCCAATGCCCGTGCAAACGACAAGGAAAAACCGGTCAACAACGCAGGCATAACCGTCGGCAAGATCACTCGCCGGAAGGTCTGGAACCGGCTGGCTCCGAGGCTGCGCGCAGCTTCTTCCAGCTCCGGATCCAGATCCTCCAAAGCCGGCTGCAATGTGCGGACCACGAATGGCAGGCCGATGAACGTCAAGGCGATCGCCACGCCCAGAGGCGAGAACGCCGCCTTGATTCCCAACGGTTCCAGGAACTGGCCGATCCAGCCCCGCGGTGCATAGATGGCCGTCAGGGCGATACCGGAAACGGCCGTTGGCAGCGCAAACGGCAGATCCACCATCGCATCCACCAGGCGCTTGCCGGGAAACGTATACCGTACGAGTGTCCACGCCACCAGGAAGCCGAAACACGCGTTGATCGAAGCCCCGACCAGCGAAGCACCGAACGTGAGCCGGTAGGAGGCGATCGCCCGCGGATCGCTCACCGTCTCCCAAAAGTGCTCCCAGCCCATCGTGGCCGTCTTGAGGAACAACGCCGACAACGGCAAGAGCACGATCAGGCTCAGGTACAATAACGTATAGCCCAGCGTCAAGCCGAACCCCGGCAGCACGCTATGTTGTTTCCAAGCAAGACGCATCGTACGCCTCATTTCCCCGGCTGGTAGATTTGGTCGAACACACCGCCGTCGCTGAAGTGCGTTTTCTGGGCCTTCTGCCATCCGCCAAACACGTCGTCAATCGTGAACAAGCTGATCTTGGGAAATTTGCTTTCGTACTTCTTGAACACTTGCGGAGATCGTGGGCGATAGAAGTTCTTGGCGGCGATCTCCTGCCCGTCGGCGGTGTACAGGTATTGCAGATAGGCTTCCGCGACCTTGCGCGTTCCGTGCTTGTCGACGAGTTTGTCGACGACCGCTACCGGCGGTTCGGCGAGGATGCTCACTGACGGTGCGATGATCTCGAACTTGTCCGCGCCGAATTCACCGAGCGACAACAACGCTTCGTTCTCCCAGGCCAATAGCACGTCGCCAAGCCCGCGCTGCACGAAAGTCGTCGTCGCCCCCCGTGCGCCCGAGTCCAACACCGGCACGTTCTTGTACAGTGCCGTGACGAACTCCTGGGCCTTTTCCTGACTGCCGTACTTCTTCAGCGCATATCCCCAGGCACCCAGATAATTCCACCGCGCGCCGCCCGAAGTCTTCGGGTTTGGCGTGATGACGGATATCCCGGGCTTGACCAGATCGTCCCAATCCTTGATGCCCTTGGGATTCCCTTTACGCACCAGGAACACAATCGTCGACGTGTAGGGCGCACTATTATTGGGCAACCGCGTTTGCCAGTTCTTGGGCAGAAGGTCGGCCTTTTCAGCAATGGCGTCGATGTCATAAGCCAAGGCGAGGGTTACCACGTCGGCCTCCAAACCGTCGATCACGGAGCGGGCCTGCTTGCTGGATCCGCCATGCGACTGGTTCACGGTCAGCTCCTGGCTCGCCTTCTCCTTCCAGTTCTTGCCGAAGGCCGCGTTAAACTCTGAATAGAGCTCTCGCGTCGGATCATAGGAGACGTTCAGCAATTGAACGGCCTTCGCGCCCTCGCTCGCTGCACCAGGAGTGGTATTGGACGACGACTTCCCTCCCTTGTCGCCAGTGTCACACCCCGCAGCGATGAGGAACCAAAGGATCAATAAACTGGCAGCGGCAGAATAAGTACGTCTCATGGTCGGTGTTTCCTTGCCTTCGGACTTCGAACCTATCTCAGGCCATGCCGAGAGTTTGGTGGCGTCGGCGTCTGTAACAGGTTCTGGGACAGGTTCTTAGACGTTCGCCGCGATCGATTGGGGTGGAGAATTTGCCGCCGACGGCGCCGAGGCCGCGGTCAGTGCCGTGAAGAGTGGCGTGGACAAGTAACGCTCGCCGAAGCTGGGCGCAACGGTGACAATCACTTTGCCGCGATTTTCCGGACGCTGGGCGAGACGAATTGCGACGGCCACGTTGGCCCCGGAACTGATTCCGGTCAGAATGCCTTCCTCCTTGGCCAATCGCCGCGCCCAAGCGAAGGCTTCCTCGTTCGCCACGGTCTCCACGCCGTTGAGTAAGCGCGTATCGAGGTTCTTGGGGATAAACCCGGCGCCAATGCCTTGAATCTTGTGCGGCCCGGGCTTGCCGCCGGAGATCACCGGCGAGTCGGACGGCTCCACGGCAATTGCTTGAACCGCTGCCTTCTTGGTGCGAAGGAAACGGGTGACGCCGGTGATGGTTCCACCGGTGCCCACGCCGGCCACCAGGATGTCTATGCCTCCGGCCGTATCGGCCCAGATCTCGGGTCCCGTGGTCTGCTGGTGGATATCCGGATTGGCCGGGTTATCGAACTGCTGGGGGACCCATGCATTGGGCGTCGTTTGGGCCAATTCCTGGGCCTTGGCGATGGCCCCTATCATGCCGTCCTTGGCGGGAGTCAACACGAGGTTCGCGCCCAGTGCCTGCAACAAGGCCCGCCGTTCCAAGCTCATCGATTCCGGCATGGTGAGCGTCAGTCGATAGCCCTTGGCGGCTGCCACGAAGGCCAGTGCGATGCCGGTGTTGCCGCTGGTGGGCTCGATGATGTGTGTTTCGGCACGGAGAATGCCGGCTTTCTCGGCGACTTCGATCATCGCCCGTCCGATGCGGTCCTTCACGCTGCTCAACGGATTGAAAAACTCCAGCTTCAAAAGCACGGTAGCGGCGTGCGGAGGGACGATTCGGTTCAACCGAACCAAGGGGGTGTCGTAGGTGGTTTCAAGGACGTTGTGGTAGGTCTTTTCGCGTAGCACGGTACTCTCCTGCACGAAAGCAAAGGGACCGCGTTGACGGGGCTCGGTGTGCTTGCCTGACGGGAGCAATACTTACGCCAACCATCATCATTCGGGAGATTCCGGTATTTCCGCCCTACTTCGACCTCCCCCCCCCGCCTCGATCCACGGCATCCCGTGTCAGATGATGGTCAATCCATGATATATCACAGATGCCCGTGGCCGCTTCGGGTTCAGCTTGTCCGGTAATCCCGCCGCACAAATTCGATCATCAATCAAGCCACGCGACTCGCGTGTCGTTTCCTGGCCTGGCCATCACGGGCAACGGGTTGCCCATGATGGTAGGGTACAGAGGGATGGGGAAGACGAGCACTTGCAGAGGCCGCTGGGTCTGCGCACGGGAAGATAAGATCGTGCAAAAAGGGATCGCCGAGATTCTGGATGGGCGGGAATGGTTACGGGCATCGAAGTCCGCCGCTTGCTTTCTTGCCCTCCCAGGAGTACGGTAAAAGGCGGTTGACCTCAAGCAGGGAGACGTGCCATGTTCCTTCGGATCTTCCCACGATTGTTGGTGTTGGCAGCCTGCATGTTGTGGCTCGGGCCGGCCGTCGCCCAAACCGGCGACCAAATCGACTGGAGCCGGGCCCGACAGCTTCACCAGAAGTTCACGCAAGGCGAGAAGCTGACCCCCGATGAGCAGGCTTACCATGATCGGGCCGCCAAGGCGATCCAGGCCAACGCCGGGCCCAAGAGACAATCAGACGAAGGCATCGACTGGAAGAAAGCCAACCAGATTCATCAAAAGTTCGTCCGGGGCGAGAGGCTCACCGAGGAGGAGCAAGCGTATCACGACAAAGTCATAAAGCTGCTGCAGGCTCGTCAACAGCCCCCTCCCGCCAAGCCGCCGACCGGGCTGAAACCTCTGTGTGCTATGATCGCTGGGGATCATTACAAGAGCGAGGACGGCGGGCTCTATGGTGGTTGGAAGAACGAACCACCCGAAAGGCATCTTTATGCGGCCATAGAGCAGGCCAAGCTGATCCAGCCACTTGATGCCCAAGGCAAGCCTGCCGAGAACGGGAAGATCGTCCTGATCTCGGTGGGCATGTCGAACACCACGATGGAGTTCTCCCGCTTCATTCCGCTCGCCAACGCCGATCCCGAAAAATCCCCGAAGGTCGTCATTGTCGATGGTGCCCAAGGCGGCCAAACAGCGAACGTCTGGGCGAACCCTGGTGATCGTGATCCTTGGAAAGTGCTCGATGAAAGGAACACCGGCATGATGAAAGAGATTCCCTTGTCCAAGGTATATCGGCTGCCGCTGGTGCCAGGCCGACGATGAAGATATGGCTGTGCGATGGCGGGCCAAAGACGTGGTTCTTGGTAATAAAAGGGTGATGGGCGTGATGATCTGCTACAATGTCCCTATGGATATCACCCGAAAAGCAAATCGTGAGGCTCACGAGATAACCCTGCAATACCAGACTCGGCGAGAGAACATGCTCGAAGAAGAGCTTGCCGAGGATAATCTAACGCAACTGCTGGCGTTCATTGGCCAACTCGACCACACACCCCCCGGAGCCGCCGAGCTTCAATGCCGAAGGAGACTCTTTGGCGAGTGCAAACGAATCGATGGCGAAACCTCGGGCCAGTTCTACGCTCGGCTGCGCCATTGGTTGGACCGGGGTATATCGCAGACGAAATCGCCGCTCCATGCTCCGAGGCAAACTGGCGATTCAGAGCAGCTTTAAGGGGAACACGAAGCTGCCAGGGCAATCAGTTGCGTGGAGCGGCAATGCATCTTGCGGATGCGGCCCGACCTCAGCGAGGCGGTCTGATTTCTCTATTGGAGTTACGGGCGATTCTCTTGGACGGCCGTTCCCCAACAAACCCTCTTCCCAACGCCAATATTCTGGAGAAAGAAAGGGATAGGGATTATTTCGGGTCGTTGAACTCTGACAAAATGCAGCCTCCCCTTCTTTGTATTCGCTGCTATCAACAAGAAGCAGAGAATAGCGGCTTTCTCCTTCGACCGGCCGGACGTTGCTCTTGCCTTGCTCTTGGTTTTCGTCGATCTTGTCGAGAATCTGTGCGACTTCCATAGTTCCGAGGCTCTGTTTGTCAGTTGTCCAATGGCATCTTCAGCGAAACCCCGATTCTACGCCCGCCAGCTAATACCCGCAACCATCTTCGCATTTATAAGTCATTCCCTCGCAGAGAATTGTTTCCGGTCAGGCGGCCCAGGCAAGCCGTAACGGCCCCAGCCGTACCGAACTGGCCCACTCTCGACGCTGGGAGCCGAGTTTTCGGCCAATCCAGCCGACCACCATGACTACCTATATGTTTTCACCAAAACACGCTGCCTCGGGCTTGAGGTCGTCCAGAATCGAGCCGAGTGTTTTGGATAAGCCGCCATCCTTGATCGCTGCAATCGCCGCCTCGACGGCCCATTCCGCCTTCAAGAGAAATCACATGCGCACCGCCCTCGATTGGACGAACCGTCCACTAGAATTATTGCACCGACGGGTTGGCGAGCAATGGTCGCATCAAGGCCCTCCCACCATATTCTGAACGACATATCCCGTCAGGGCGAGCAACACAATCGCCAACGCCAGCAAAGCAACGGAGGCAAAGCCTACGGGAATCTCTCTGATTCTGTCGACGACGAAACAAGCCACGTAAAGACATGACCATGAAACCGAGAATCCAGCTGCAGCAACGGCAATTGAATTGAATGGAAGAAGCAAAAGGCAGATTCCCGGCCTTCCGTTCAGCGACGTGCAGAAGTCGTGGTATGCCCAAGTCGTGTAACCGATGGTCAGGATGAACGAGCAGACTAGCGGGTAGACGACCACCAGCAGAGCACGTACACCACCCCAGTCAGTAACCACGGCCCGAACACAATGTTGATCGAGACGCCGTGGTTCACGACGGAGAAGAAAACAAAGCTGCCCACGATCAGGCCGCCGCCAATGCCTTCCCATTTCCAGGCAACGACCTGCCCAACGAGCATCGTCAACAAGGCGACGGTAAGGGTCGCAACGCCGAGCGACTCGAACATCCGAGCAGGGTGAAGGCCTTCACAAATCGCTAAGGTGGCGATCAAGAGGAGGATTACAATGCCGAGGAGTCTGGCAGTCCACCTTGCGGCGGTCACGAGGTAAGCCATACGACAATTCTTCTGCCTTGGTTCGTCGCCGCGACTTGCCAGCCGCCGACGCCGGGAGCGCACCCGGCCGCAGAGCGCTAGTCCCCCGAAAAAGCCGACGCCGTAGGCGGCCAAATGCGCCGCGCCATCGGCCAGGAAGACGACGTGCTTTGCTGGTGGAACTCGCGATGCAATCGTGCCGAACAGCCGAACGCCACCGGCCCTTGCCACGAAGTACCCTGCGATCCCGGCCAGCAGGGACGAAACTGCCATGACGAGCAACAGGCAGGCGATTGGCCGAATCAGATCAGCGGCCCTGAACTTGGGCCACGCCCCAACCCTGGATGCCAGAACAGCAGGAATGCTGAGGATCAGGCCCATCCACCATGTGGCGATCACGCCCCATCCGAAGGCCAGCAGGGTCGGGTTGTCCGTGTGGAAGACGGGCGGATGCCCAATGGTGAAGTATTCGACGCAAACCCTTGCCGTCACTTGATCGTGCAAAATGCCGTAGACGATGGCGGCCACGATGCACAGGAGAATGATCTTCAGCGATTCCATAGCATTCGATGAAAATGACACCAAGGTGAGGTTACCGCTCGGACTTCGGCGGCTCGCTGATCCATTTCGGCGCCGGGATCGGCAGCAGTTTCGCCAGTAGCATAAGCATACCAAAGACGATGACCAGCGAAGGGACCTCCGTGTCCACGCTTATGCGCCCCGTCTGACGCATGAGGGAAAAGAACGTGGCGGCGATGAGAAACAGGCCAACGACAGCCGTTACCTTGTCGATGCCTGCCGCGAGGATCAAGACCCCGGTGACGCCCAGCCCGACCACCCAAATCCAATCGACGCCGGGGACGATGTTCTGGGTCGTCAGAAGCCAACCGACCCCTAGGGCGATTATCAGGATTGGGGCGGCGAGTGCCTTTTTACTGCCGGTCATGGCTCAATCTCCGAGCGTTGCGTTATATTCCTAATCGCAATGGCGTGGCCCTGCGCGAAATATAACGGTTCCTATTTGTGCGCCGCTGGTCGTCGTGCGGCGAAAACGCGACGGCCAGAGGGGCTCGCTCTTCTTCCAACATTTGCCTCGGTTCTACTATGGGTTCGAGGCCCACAAGCAGGGCGGCCGGGTGACGTGGGGCTTCCCTGGCGTGTGCTACGGAAGCCCCTCGGCCCTTCTTGACACCGACCCCAGCGACGCAAGGGAAAGGCATTATGCCGGTATCGCCAACCGATAGGTGGACGCATCCGTGCGTCCTTCGTCATCGATGGGATAGACGAGCCCCAACCGCCGCATGAAATCCGTGATCTGCCAGCAATCGTTGTATGGGAACTGGTCGTCGGCATAGGCGTTGTCCGAATCCTCTTCGTCCCGGTCCCACTCGACGAGGTAGTTGCCAATGGACTCCGGCACCAAACCCGGCCAATGTTGAGCGACAACGGCGGCACTCCCCGCCCACACCTGCTTTTCGCTCTTGGGCATCTTCCGTTTCCAGTAATCCGGGATCGGATTGAACTGGTCGACCTGTTCGCCCTTGACGAAAAAGACGTACATCCAGAGATCTTCGTCATGGATGTGCAATGACACCACCGATGTGCCAAGTCGCCTGGAGAGGTATTCAGACGCATCATCCCATTTCATGAAGTCGTTCGGATATATCACTGTAACGTGGTTGCCCGAGTCGGCAATCAAGAGAGCATCGGATAGGTCGGTGGACGGGCCAGCAGTTTCCAGTGTCCCACCTCTTTCGGCGGCGTAGGCCCGCAGTGCCTCTTCCACCGCTGCCCGGCTTGCACTCGCCACCCCCGACATCGCCAGAAATAGACCCATTATTTTTCCTCCGCAGTCATTGTACCGACTTTTGCCAGCCTGTGACACCGACCACACGGCCTAAAGGAGGACATTCATGCCAACGTTTGAGATCGAGCAGTACGAGCTTCACGCCATGAAGTACCGACCTGAATCCGTGACGATTGCGGCCGATAATGGTTACGCTAAGCTCAGCGAGCGTTTTTATGCGAATGAGCGTCGTCCTTTCGGTGAAAGCGGCTTGTGCCAAAGGCGATCCGACGCTTGCAGGAGCCTTAGGGCGGCATGGCGATCACCACAGGGACAGGGGATTTGCGGTGTTTCCAAGGGCGACTCACAAACTGTCGCATCGTTTTCTCCTTCGATTAGGATGGAGCCGGGCGTGCCCAGCCCAGGAACCGCTCGTAACGACGTCGCCAGATTCCATGCCCGGGATTGTTCCGCCAAAACGACAGGCGCCCGCGATGGGAGCGATAGGTCCAACGGGCCGCCAGGTACATCAGGTCTTGAATCACGCTCCGCAACCGGCTTGCGGATCGGCATCCGCTTCTCGGCAGGCAAGCGGTCGTACTGCCGGAGGCCGATCTGGCCAGCGAAAGGAAGGCACGGCCAACAACTGACCAATAAAGGATCGACCGATGCAAACAACGACCAACGAGGTGTTGCCAAGTTGCACTTTGTTAAATTCGGGAGCCGAAGGTTGCAGGTTCTTGAACCCGGCCACGTTGGAGCGCAGTTCGAATGGTCACTGCCCATCCGCGAGGATTATTCCTGGCCACTGCTCCGGATTGGTGTAGGGTTCGGAGTCTGGGGTGTCGGTGTTCACCAGACATTGCTTGCGCCTTTCTCCATCGTTGTCGTTGACGCTCAAGCCCAAGCGTGCGAAGGTTCCGGACTTCAACGCGAGGGGGGCGATTGACCGCCTCGGGAAGGCTATCTCGTAGACGTAGCCATCGGATGTCATGGTGACTTTCGCCTCGGTCTCGGTGTCAACGCAGTTGGACTTCAACGCATCGACGCCGCCGATTAACTGCGCTTCGGGAACTGCTTCGCGATACACCCTAGCCCTGCCCGTCTCCGCGTCCCGCGATATCGTATAGGCATAGTCGTTGAAGTCGAAGGTCGTTTTGGTCTTCCTGCTGGCGTTGTCTCCATAGGTGTCAATATATACTTGGAGGCTGTCGAAGACCCAGTCGCCGCCCCGATTCTCGCCTTTGGGGAAGAACGCCCGCTCGTCAATCACTTTTACAAGCAGATGGAGTTGTTCGCTGTCCCAGCGCAATTTACACGCGGCCTCGAAATCACCCTTGTAGCCTGCCTTGACCGCTACGGGTTTTGCGGTTGTTCCGTTGGCAGTCTTGCAAATCTTACGGTTTGTCAGCTTTATCCAGGGGACATTGTCCCATCGCTTGGCATTGGAGACTGCGAAGGCGTGCAGGGAGAGGTCCTTGCGAATGTCGGACCCGCCGTTCTCAGAGACCGACAGAGGCAGCGAGAGCAGTGCGATGGAATCATAGGGGACCAGCTTGGGCAACTCCACATGACTGGAAGTCGAACCGCTTTCCGGAATCGAGAGTCTGATCTCATTCGCGCCGATCCTCGCCAACCCTTCGAACTTGCGGCTGATGCGGTTCGTGCAAGAGAATTCGGCGGACGTTCTTGACCTGAGCTTAAGATCGACGGCAAGGGGGAACTCCTTCGCGCCGGAGAGCATGGCGGAGGCAATTCCATCGCAAATCGCATCAAGCGACCCGGCATTGCCCCTGATGAAGGTCGGGAAGGGGGTTACAGGCACCTCAAAGGCGCCGTCGGCAGCGTGCGCGGGTGCGACGACGTTCTCCATGAGGTCGATGAACTCCGGGACTTCACCTTGGATGTGCAGCTTGGCAATGGGGCTTTGCTCAAGGCCGCGGTCAACGTCCGGGATGCAGCTCCACAGCGCTGCGACAGGACGCCCCTCTCCGGCCTCGAAGACGTAGGCGCGGCAGTTCATTGCGAAACGGATGTCCTTCTTGAACCTGGCGTCGCCAAGCAGGTGGCAGAGCGTATTCGGTATTTTCGCCGTGGCGTAGTGCCCGCCGTCGATATCGAAGAAGAGCGTAGAAAAACTCCAGTCAGCGAGCTGCTTCACGCGATCGGAGTATTTCAGCGCCACCAGCCAACTGCGGGCGGAATAGGCTGCGCTGATGCGTCCGGCCCAACCCATGTGATAGCTGGGGGTGCCGCAGCGCCAGTGGTCGGTCGAGCAGCCTCGATGGACATCAAGCCCCCATTCCGGAATATGCCAGGGGCAGTTGTAGACGCCTTCATTCCAATAGACAGGCTCCGTCTTGTAGCCATGTCGCGCGAGCATTCTCAGATAGATGTCTGCGTCCGCATCGAGATCGGGGCTCTCCGGAACCGGACGGTAGGGATGGATGGCGAACTTGTCGAACCTTATTTCAGGATGAAGCTTTTCAGCGGCCGTCAGCCACTGATCATAACTCTTGATGCCATTGCCGGGATACATGTTTGTCGGGCCGCCTTCAAAGATGAAGCCCAGAGACGGATCGGCTTGCAAAACTCCGGCCCGGCAGGCGAAGATCAGCTTGGCGAAGCCCTCATAGTCGCCGTCTCTCTCGCATTTGAATTTCCGGGCGTTGGATTCGGCCTGGAGGAACCATGTTCGTATCGACGGATATGCTCGGGCCATTTCATAGGATATCTTCTCGGTTTCGGCCAGCAGGGCATCATTGCAAGGTTCGCGGGGAAGCCGGTCTTCAAGCTCTTGACGGCCTGCTACTTTGCAGTCGCTGTACGTGCCTGGTCCATAAGCGGCAATGCCAGTGCCGAGGTCCGGCATGTTGTATTTTTCAAGGAGCGGCATTACCACCGGGTGGTTGATGTAGTTCGTCGAGCCGAAGCCGAGAAAGGCAAGTCGCGCCACACGGGACTCAGTTTTCGACGTCAGACTGAATTCCGTGCCGAAGATGCTTTTGTTCCGGCATTTGACCGGGGCCGCGTCCATTACGGACAGACGGTGAAACTCGGTGCCCTTTGATCCGGCATTCAAGCAGACTTCTGTTTTGAGTAGGAACAGACCTTTGCCGAGGTGTCCATCCAGAGGGAGTGCGACATTTGCTTCGCCAGTAGCGTCGGTGACGAAGTCGAAGCTCCCGGAAGCGGGCTTGCCGTAGAAGAAATCCTCGATTTCCCAATGGGCCGAGCCTTTCTCATTGGGAGCGGCGTGAATGCGTATGTGGGCATTGCTAGCGGCGTCAGGCTTGAGGAAGTTGCCGGGGGCGGAAGTGAGCAACTCGACGCTCGCGGGGGCGTCGGCGAAGCTCGTGGCTGCTTCGCCCTCTTCGAGCTGCCAATCGTCAAGCCAGGCCGTGGCGTTTTCGGCACGGTCGTTGACGACCCTTAACATGACGATGGCCGCATTGTTGGGGGCGGTGAAGGTGCAACTGTAGCGCTTCCATTGCGGAGTCAGGGCGAAGCTCGGCATGCGCGGGAACTTCAGCCATTCGGCGGTGACGCAACGCAGATTGACGAGCGTCTTGGGGAAGTCGGCCTTTGCCTGGAAGCTGAAGGTGTATTTTCTGCCCGCGGTCGTTGGAATAGTGAAAGTCGAGAGGAAGGGAGGCTGCCGGTAGTCCTTCCAGGTCTTCACTTTCAGGCTGCGTTTGCCGGAGAAGGCCACGCTTTTATCAATCGAGTAGACGTTGCGATCCGCGCCCGGCCAATCTCCCCAGGTTTGGAACTCCTGGTAATAGTGCAGCCCCGCTTCGAAGGAGGGGTTCTGGAGGAGGTTCTTCGAGGCAGCGAAGTCCGGGATATGGAGCCGGTCGTTCCTCCAGAAGTTGATTCCGGCGAAGGTGTCGGCGGTCTTGACGTCCTCCGGCGAACTGTTGCGCAGGTCAAGCCTGAGCTTTATGGAGCCGTTGCTGCCGGGCGCGATACGCATCTGCCCCATGTATCTGTAAGGTTTGTCCTTGTCTGCGGCGTTCCTCAACTCCTTGATGTACATCTGCCGCCGGTCGGGGATTTCAAGGACTATCGCTTTGTCGGGACGATCCGCAAAGAGGGCTATGCTGCCGGAGAAAGGGCCCTCGAAAAGGGTCTTGACGCCTGCTTCGGCGTCGTCCGGGGAGAACGATAGCTCCTTGTCTCCGAGCATCATTTTGCTCCCGGCGATCCTGTCGTAGGGGGAGAGATTGATGAAAAGCCCGCGATCGGTGATCTTCCCGCCTTCCGGCATGGAACAGGAGTATTCCAGCTCAATCAGGCCGTCGTCGAGGAGCCTGGCCTTCTCGACGAAGGTGGAATCGTCCTTTGCGAGGGTTTCGAACTTGCGTGTCACGGTGATGGAGTTGTCGGTCTTGTCGAGCTTCGCCTCAGGCATGGAGTTGTTGAAGGGGAAGCCGTAACCGGCCTTTGTCCGACCCCAATAGGAGATGCTGAACAGCGGCTGTCCATTGCTTTCAATCTTGAACTTTGCAATCCTGTCGCCTTCTTTTTCATTGGGGTTTACAAATAGCATCTTGTCGCCGCAGACAAAGGCGTATTGGCCGTCCATTTCGCCGCGGGTGGAATTACGCTTCATCATGCTTGTCTCGCGAAGCTCCGGGGTTGCCTTCACCGCTTGCTCCCTGGCCGCAAAGGGGGCGGGCGGATTCTCCATCGCCCAGACCTTTAGGTGGCCGCAGGCACAGGTACAGAGAAACGGCAACAAAAACGTACCGTAAAGCAGTTTCATGGTTGTTCCTTCCGACTTTGGCGTGAACCCCCTGACACATACAGAAGTCTTCATCACCGCGCGCTCGGGTAATCAGGTTTTCGAATATCACATGCAAGGCGAGCACGACGCACCGCCCCCACCGACCATAATTTGACCATCACTCGGGCCTTCGGTCGATCTTCTCGGGATCGTGGAGCAGTCGTCGCAACGGATCGTCGGTGAAGCAGTTACCGCACCAGGCGCAACCGGACAAGCGAGAGCGCCCGTTCGAGATCCAGCAAACGTCGCCACTACCCATCGCCGCCCAGCGTGCTGCCCTGTCGAATCAGGAAGGTTGCGTTCTGCCGGGTTACTTTCACTTTGGGCTCCTTGTCATGGGCCGCCGGGTCGTTTTCCGGGTGGAAACACCCCGACGGGTGAGGGTCAATTGTTGCTGGTGCGGCGCGCCTCGTTCAGCGCGCCCGGCCGCGCGGCACTGTGGCTCCTTCGGGCAGCTCACAATCAGAGTAATTCTTCGCCGCGTCCCACACAAGCCACTGCAAGGCGGCGGGCCTGGCCGAACGTGAGCCGCAGTGCTATCCAACACCGGCGCCGATCACGAAAGTCACTCGAGTAAGTCTTGCCTCCGCAACGCCTGACGCGTGGTTCCGTTACACGCTCGATGGTACCGTACCCACACGCACACGCGGCTATATCTACTGTGGAGTAATCAGCGTCCTGCCGGGCATGACACTGAAAGCGATGGCGTTCAAGAGCGGCATGGCCGATAGTCCCCCGATCGAAACCATTTACCGAGAACAATGACTCGATATTGGGCCTTGGTGAAGGGCAAACCGGGAGTGGATTTGGAATTGGAGGTCGTGTAGTATGCTGTGGGTGTCAGCACTTGCCGATCGTGCAACTTCGCGCGGCAGCATAATTGGCGAGGGTCATCAAATGCCTCGGCGGTGTCGAGTCGGCTCGCGATGTACAAGAAGAACGGGCCGCCCGGTTGAATATGCCCGTGGGATTCACTTCTTTACGCGGCTACCCTTGATCCGCATCTCCTCGCGGAGCAGGGCGTTGTCTTGCAACACGCGGTCCAGTTCCGCCTTGAGGCGCAGGCGAGTTTTGATGTTGTCGGCCGCCCAACCACGGGTGTACGCGACGGTGAATTAATCCAGGCTGGTCACGTGCAGAATGGCCGCTTTGACATGAGAAGGCCAGCTGCGAGGTAACGGAACGGGGACGGCTTCTTGAAGCGTACGTTACACCACCGCTGTTCTATGATTTGCAGCTAACCTGATCAAACCGCAAACTCCCTGGACCAGCGCGCCCATGGTTCAGCGAGCGACGCCTTGCCTGATGGCGACTTCACGGCGTGTCCTTGAACGACAGATTTGTCGCAAGCGGAGTGTCTCGCGAAGATCCGCCCACGCGAATGACATACTCGCCCGGCAAGACATCCCAGCAATCCTCCCCGGCATTGAACACTGAGAGCCGTAGGGAGTCGATCGAGACGGTCACGCTCTTCGTCTCGGCAGGGCTAAGCCGGACCTTCTCCCACCCGACGAGACGCTTGGGCGACTCGCCCGCGACTGTCGGCAACGAGGCATAGACCTGGGCGATCTCGGCCCCGGCCCGCGGACCCGTGTTGGTGACTTGAAAGGTAACCTGCAGCGGCTTGCCCGCCACCGTTTTCAAATCCTTGTAGGCAAACGTCGTGTAAGAGAGCCCGAAGCCGAAGGGGAACAGAGGATCCTTCTTCTCGGCGTCGAACCATTTGTAGCCCACGTTGAGTCCTTCCGCGTAGCGAGTCGCGAAATCGGTCGGCGGCGGACACGAAAGCTTGGGCTCGGGCAAGTCGGACTCACTCTTGGGGAACGTGACCGGCAATTTGGCCGAAGGATCGACGTCGCCGAAGAGGATACTGGCGAGCGCCTCGGCGCCACGAATGCCAGGGTACCAAGCGGCCAACACCGCGCGGGTCTTCTCGAGCCACGGCATCTTCACCGCGGCGTTGTTCTCCAACACCACGATCGTGTGAGGATTGGCCGCGGTCACCGCCTCGACCAGCGCGTCCTGATTCTCCGGCAGCGCGAGATCGGCCAGGTCGAATCCCTCGCAGGCGTGCTGGTGGACGAACACGATGGCGACGGCCGAGCGCGCGGCCAGTCTTGCCGCTTCGGCCACGTCCGTGCCGGGATCGTACTGGACCTTCGCCGCCGGCGCCCTGGCCTGAATGGCCCGCAGCGGCGAGGACCGATGCCATACGGCGGGCACTTTCCGCCGCGGAGCATCGGCCGTCGACCAGGCTTCCTCGACGGGATTTCCGCCGGCCGCGTCGACCTGGTCCGATCCTCCGCCCGAAAGCACGCCCACCTCGGCGTGCGAGCCGATCACGGCGACCGAGGTCACGCGGCCGGCGTCCAGCGGCAATTGGTGGCCCTCGTTCCGCAGCAGCACGATCGATTGCTCGGCCACGCGTTGGGCCACCTCCGCCCCAGCGAACGGATCGACCGCACACTGGGCATGCCGCATGAATACCCCATGGGCGAACCCCGTCCGCAAGATACGATGCACCATATCGTCCAACCGGGCAATGGGCAGCTCGCCGTTCTGGACGGCCTGTTTGAGCGGCTCCCCGAAGAACTTGTCGGCCGGCATCTCTTGATCGTGCCCGGCCAGTGCAGCCTTCGCCGAGCTGTGGGTGCCGCCCCAGTCCGACATGACCCAACCCTTGAAGCCCCATTCTCTCTTGAGCACGTCGTGGAGCAGGTAGCTGTTCTCGCAGCAGTGGTCGCCGTTGAGCCGGTTGTAGGCCCCCATTACCGTGCCCACGTCCGACTCCTTGATGGCGATCTCGAATGCCAAGAGATCTGTCTCCCGCATGGTCCGCTTGTCGATGACGACGTTATGGGTCCCACGGCCGGTCTCCTGGTCGTCCAAGGCGTAACGGTTGATATCGGCGATGACGCCTTGTTCTTGGGTGGCCCGGATCTCCGCTGCGAGCATTTGTCCGACCAGGATCGGGTCCTCGCCCTCGCACTCGAAGCATCGGCCGCAGCGCGAGTCGCGAATGATGTTCGTGGTTCCGCCCAGCAGGATCTGGAAACCCAGTTGGTAACATTCCTGGCCCAGAAGCGTCCCATAGTCGCGGGCCAGGTCCAGGTCCCAAGTTGCTGCCAGGGCCAACTTCGACGGCAGCGCCGTGGTATAGCGCCCGTGTGGCCCGCGATGGGCCACGCCGGAGCGGCCGTCGGTCGACTGCAGGTCGGGAATTCCCAGCCGCGGAACGCCCGCCGAATAACCCGCGCCGCCCAACGACGTTGCCTCGGGCTGCAGCCGCTTCGGCATCCCATGGACCATCGCGATCTTCTCGTCCAGCGTCATCTCCTTGATCACCAGGTCGGCCTTCTGGTCGGGCGAGAGGTTTTTGTCGTCCCAGGGGCGCAGCGGCGCCGGCTTCGCTGCGGCAATCGCCGACGTGCCCCCGGAGAGCAACGCCGCTACAATGGCGGCGAGTGCCGAAACGCGAAACACGGTCCTGTGCAAGCGGCAGGAACTCACGGTAATTCTCCTCTTGGGGTAAAGTGGCGTTGATCGCTCCATCGGGACTAATCGGCGCCTCTATCACTAACACGGTGTTCGCCGACTGTCAAGATATTGTGGAGATCGGGAAACTGGATCTGGAAAGCGGCTGATCTCGCAGGCCGCTTTCCTATTCGACCAGGTTCATCAGTCACTCATCCGCCCGCAAACATACAGATGTTGACGTTGGGCGACGTCCTTTCACTTACGCGGAGCAGCCGCCAGGGCGCCCCCTAGCCCAATTTGTCCGGTTCACCGGACGCCATACCAAGAATCTCCTCTGCCACAAGCCGGCGAGAAGTCGCGCCAAATAGACCGCGGGTAGCCCGTAGCTGATCCGCATATGTTCCATCGACATGGGCAGTCCCTTTCTGGTGGTGATGAATCTCTTCCCAACTCATTTCTACCATCCAAGGGCTGTGCTTCAATTTGCGCAACAATACAGACGTTATCCTGACGACCGTTTCCGCGATCCCGGAAAGACGGGCCGATGGCATGCAGAAACAGCCCGCCGCCGCATTCTCCGCTGGATCGACCTGAAGGCCAGAGTGGGATTTCCCGAGTGGGACTCGAACGTCTATTACCCGATCACGATGGCGGCACTGCTCAACCTGGCTGATTTTGCCCCCGACGCGGAGATCGCCCATCGGGCAGTCCTGCTGTTGAATGTGATGTTCTTCGACATGGCGGTCGATTCGCTGCGGGGCACGTACGGCACATCGCACGGACGAACGTACTCGGGGGTGGCCGGCGTCGTGAGCGTTACGCTCCGTTGCCCGCGACATCTCCGTTCTTCGATGGGGAGGCCATCGAGTGCGTCGATATCCCGGAAGCGAAGCCCGAGGATCCGCCCGATGTGGTCGTTCTCGGCCCCATCGAACCGCCACATGGGATGACTCGTACGGGTCCGCCACGGTCGCATTTGTCGTGCTACCCCCCCGTCCACCTTGACCCGCGTAGTCGCAGGTGCGACAATGCCGTCGTGCCTGGTCCTTAGCGATTGGTGATTCGGATGGCCATGAAATCGAGCCGATCTTCTCGGGTCACGAAACTCCTGGAGAAATTCGAACCGGGGGATCGCCAGGCCGAAGAACAGTTATTTGCGGATGTCTACACCGAGCTTCACGCGATTGCCGCGAAGTACTTGCATCGGGAACGAAACAGCCATACGCTTCAGCCGACCGCGCTGGTTCACGAAGCCTACTTGAAACTCGTCGGTCAATCGCGCGTCGATTGGCAGGGCCGGGCCCATTTTTTGGCTGCTGCCGCTCACGCGATGCGGCAGATCCTTGTGGATCATGCACGTCGACACAGGGCAGCAAAGCGGGGCGGCAATCAGCATCGCATCGCACTCGACGACAACCTGGTCATCGAGTCGCATCGCAACTTAGACTTGTTGGCGATTGAAGATGCCTTGACCAAGCTCGCCAAGCTCGATTCGCGCCAGGCCCAAATGATCGAACTGCGATTTTTTGGCGGCCTGAGCATCGCGGAAGTGGCGAAGGTGATGGCAATGTCCAAACGATCGGTGGAGCGGGAATGGACCATGGTTCGTGCGTGGTTGCGGCAAGAACTCGGCAGAAGTGAAATGCCATGAGTACCGATCGCTACGCGCACATGCGAAGACTGTTCCTGGCTGCGTGCGAGCTTGCCGAAAGCGAGATCGGGGCATTTCTCGATCGCAAATGCGCGGGCGATCCCAAGCTTCGAGCGGAACTGGAATCCCTGCTGAAGCAACCTCGCTCGACGACCATCATCGGCACGTCAAGCGAAGATGCTGCCCGCGGCAAGGTCCTTTCTCCCATCGCCGGTTTTCCCCGGGCACTTATTCCGGCCGATATCTCCGTTGAGGCAGCACGGGCCGAGAATTCGTGGCGTTTTCCGGCGGGTGAAATCGTTGCCGCCCAGCGCTACGAGATTGTCGCGCCGCTGGGTGGAGGCGGTGCGGGCGAGGTATACCGGGCGCACGATCAGATCATGGACCAAGACGTGGCGTTGAAGTTTCTCGCGCGTGGACAGACCGCCGGTGACCCAACGTGTAGCCGTTTCGTGAGCGAAGTTGCGATGGCCCGTGAAGTTGCCCATCCGAACGTGGTCAAAGTGTACGACATCGGCCAACTTGCCGATGGCGAGGTGTTTATATCCATGGAGTTCATCGACGGCGAAGACCTTGCGTCATTGCTTCGGCGCGCCGGTCGACTGGCGCCGGGAAAGACCGTGCAAATCGCCCGAGAGCTTTGCGCCGGGCTGGGCGCGGCGCACGATCATGGCGTGTTACACCGAGACCTGAAGCCGTCCAACATCGTGATCGATGCAGACGGTCACGTTCATATCGCCGATTTCGGCATTGCGGCTTTCATTACCACCGGTGCGGACGAGCTTCCTTTGGCGGGGACGCCCGCCTTCATGGCCCCCGGATTGTTTCACCACCAACAACCCTCGATACAAAGCGATCTCTATGCGCTGGGGATTGTGCTGTATGAAGTGGCCACGGGAAAGGAACCCTTCGGCGGCGTGCCGGCCGACGGCCTCCAAGCCGCTGCAAAGCTGATTCCGCCTTCAGAACTATGTCCCGAAATTGAGCCTGATCTAGAACGGGCAATCCTGCAGTGCTTGGAAGAAGATCCGAGCCGGCGGCCTGAATCGGCGAAAGCTGTTGCGGCCCTCTTGCCGGGATAGCAATTATGGCCGTGGCCGGCAGTATTTCTTCAGTGTTACCGAATTCCCCGCATCGTTGAAATACACCGCATCCATGAACGTCCGCATCACGAGGATCCCACGGCCGGTAGGTTTCTCCAGGTTCGCCGGATCGGTGGGGTCGAGCAGGTCCTGAGGGTTGAAACCAGGACCCTGATCGCAGATCACGAATTCAGCCGAGTTGTGCGACAGCGTGGCGGTGACGAAAATCTGCCGGTCGGAATAGGGCCGTTGGGAGGATCGCTGGGTAACCAGGTCCCAATAGGCCTGATCGTCTTCGGCGCGTAGGATCGAGCCAACCTCCAGATTTCCGTGATACAGGGCGTTGGAGAGCGCCTCGGCCAGGGCCATCCCGATGCGCGAGCAATCGGCCGGAGCACATAGGCCCTGGTAACTGATGCTCTCCTGCAAGTGGGTGATCAGGGGCTCGAACAGGGTGCAATCGTTCCTCAGGGCAAAGCAGCTATCACTTCGCAGCAGACAGCCCCGCAATCGGTTACGATACCGCCGCTCCTGGAGCAACAGCTCCTCCTGTTGCCGATGCTCCTTGATCTCATGCCGCAACTGTTCGTGCGATCGAGCGAGTCCAAGCGGAACGGCCAATCGATCGACAGGATTGACATCCAGGCCGATGAACCGCGGACCATGCGATACCGGTCCAATTGGGTGCAAGAGACCCTTGACCTTGGTGAAACTGAGGTCCAGCGTTCGGAGTTGTCGCAACTCCTTGAGGTGCTCCAAACCGGCGGCGGTAATTTCAGTACCGCTGAGGCCCAGTTCTTGGAGTTGCCGCAATTCCTTGAGGTGTTCCAGACCGGCATCGGTGATTCCGGTGTCGTAAAGCTCGAGCTTTTCGAGTTGCCGCAGACCCTTGAGGTGCTTCAAGCCGGCATCGGTGACCATGGTGCCGCCGAGGTCAAGTTCGCGGAGCCTGATCAGGCCCTCGAGACGCTTTAGACCGGCGTCGGTAGCCCAGAAGCACAACTTTTCGAGTTCGGGGAGCCCCGTGAGGTGCTCCAAAGCGGCGTCGGTGAATGGGGTATCGCGGAGGTCCAGCGTTTGGAGTTGCCTCAACCCCTTAAGGTGATCCAGGCCGGCGTCCGTGACCTGGGTGCCGCGGAGGTTCAGTTCACGGAGACCTGTCAATCCCCGGAGCTGCTTCAGACCAGTCGCGGCGATCGACGTATCGCGGAGGTCCAGCGATTGAAGTTGTCTCAACCCCTTGAGGTGGTCCAGACCGGCATCCGTGACCGTGGTGCCGCTGAGGTCCAGGTCTTGGAGTTGGGGCAGATCCTTGAGGTGCTCCAGACCGGCATCGGTGACCTGAGTACCGCCGAGGTCCAGCCTTTGCAGTTGCCGCAATCCTTTCAGGTGCCGAACATCGGCGTCGGTGACTTTAGTGCCGCTGAGGTCCAGCGTTCGGAGTTGCCGCAATCCCTCGAGGTGTTCCAAACCGGCGCCGGTGACCCTGGTAAACCTGAGACACAACGCGCGGAGTCGCGTCAATCCCTTAAGGCGATTCAGACCGGCGTCGGTGACGTCAGTATAGCTCAGGTCCAGGTCCCGGAGTTCGGGCAGGCCCGTAAGATGCTTCAGGCCGGCGCCGGCGACTCTGGTAAGGCTCAGACGCAGCTTTTGCAGTCGATGCAGACCCTTGAGGTGTTCCAGACCGGCGTCGGTGATACCAGTGCCGTGAACGTGCAACTCGCGGAGCTGTCGCAACCCCTTGAGGTGCTCCAAACCGGCGTCGGTGACTTCAGTATGGGAGAGGTGCAACTCCCGGAGCTGGGGCAGGCCCTTGAGGCACTCCAAGGCTGCGTCGTCGAGTATGCACCAGGCGAGATTGACCGAAGTCGCAATGTCGCCCCGTAATAACTGAATCGTGGCAATCGCCGCTTGTTGATCCGGTTCCATCATTCACTTCACTTTTGTCGTTGCGCCACGGTTTATGGAATTTCTTTCAATCCACCATGTCCCTGAAGACTTCGTCCGACAAGCTTCGTTCGGCGGCGATGCCCAACTCGTCGAGGCTGCGGCGTTTGCCCACCACGGGCCAGGCGCTTATGCCGCGCAGATCCGGCATGAGCTCCGTCAGTTGGTCGACCATGGTTTGTGCCAACCGCTTCGTCCGCAGATGGTCGGTTCGCTCCAGGATGGCCATTGCGGTTTTCATGACCCGAACCAGGCCGGCGCGATAAAAGAGCGGCGTTGACAGCGAATCGTCCGGTTCCGCGACGAGCTCGGCCACCGGCAGACCCAGCACTTTGGCCCACTTGTGCAACACGCTAATGGGCAAGTCCGTGGTGTTGTATTCCTGCTGCCTTACCTCTTCCATCGTGATGCCCAGGTGGCGAGCCACGTTGCGGCGCGACATGCCCTCCTGTCGCCGGGCGTCGCCCAGTCGATGCAAAGGGGGGGTACACTCCATGTGGTTTGGGACCACAGCGGCGTTCTGCTCCACGACGTTTATCCGCGAATCCAGGGTTGGGACGCGATTCATGACTCACCTTCCTTTATGCTATCTGCTGCGCCAGGGCCCCTCTGCTGCGAATTCTTGATGATGGAAATGAGGAACTGCAGCGTGTGGCCGTGCGGCATCATTGGCGCAGGTGTCGGCGTAACCTTTCTGGCGGGTGGAGGACCATTTGCCCCCGCAGCAATTGCCGCGGATGCCAAACTGCCGCTGTAGAGCCCTCGGGAGGTTTCACTTTGCGCCATGGCCTTCTGTCCTTTTGATCCGGCCCCGCACTGTGGGGATCACTCTCACTCGGTGTCTACTGGTTAATGCGTAATCCGCGCTCGTGGTCCGCCAGATTCCGCGTGTTCCTATTGGCGGGCCCGGAATGATCACGAAGCATCTCCATTCGATTCAGAATCTCGGCGCCGGGACATTTCCATCATCGTAGGAGACTGCGGCCTTGCTAGTTTCAATTGAACGCCATTGGCGTTAGACCGCACTGCCGCGGCGACTGGCTGCCGTCGCTCGTCTTGGCCATCATCGCCGGGTCGCCCACCGGTGGCTCCAGAAACCCCGAGAGCTTCCGCGAGCGGATCGGCTGCTGCAGCTTGCGGATGGCCTTGGCCTCGATCTGCCGCACCCGCTCCCGCGTCACCGAGAAGATCTTGCCGACCTCTTCCAGCGTGTAGGCGAAGCCGTCGGCCAGTCCGTAGCGCAGTTGGATGATCTCGCGCTCGCGGTAGTTCAGCGTCGAGAGCACCTCGGCGATACGCGATTTGAGCAGGTCCTGATTGATCTTGTAGAGCGGATCGTACTGGCTGTAGTCTTGGAGGAAGTCGCCAAAATAGCTGTCGCCCCGATTGCCCACCAACTCGTCGAGCGACAGCGGCGCACGCCTCATCTGCAATGCGCAACAGGTCTCGGTCACCGTCAAGCCAGCCCGGCTAGCTATTTCTTCGACGCGGGGCTCAAAGCCGTTCACTTGGGCCAACTGCCGGCTCACCGAGCGGACCTTGCCCATGGTTTCGATCATATGCATGGGAACACGGATAGTTCGGCTCTGCACCGCGATGGCGCGGGCAATGGCCTGGCGGATCCACCAGCTCGCGTAAGTCGAGAACTTGTAGCCGCGGGTGTGCTCGAACTTATCGACGGCCCGCATCAGGCCCGTGTTGCCTTCCTGGATCAGATCGAGAAAACTCAGGCCGCGATGGCGGTAGCGTTTGGCGATCGACACGACCAGCCGCAGATTCCCGGCGGAGAGGCTGTGTTTGGCCGTCTCATATTCGTGCTGTAACTCGGTAATGCGCGCGAGGCGACATTGCAGGCTGGTGGGGCTTTCCAGCGTGGCATTCATGAGCTGGCCCAGTTCCTTGCGAAGCTCGTTTGACTGGACGGCAACGACGGCATCGAACGGATTGCGAAGCTGCTTGGTAATGCTGACCATGCGGGCGGAGACTTGCTGCAATCGCTCCAGCAGGGGTCGAAGCCGCTGGGTGCGCAGACCGACCTCTTCGAGGAGGCGGACCGCCCTGACCCGCCGTGCTGCCAACGCTCGCCGTGCCTTGTTGCGGTTTGCCCGCGACTGCGTCTCGTTCGAAGCGAGGCGGAAGTCCTCCTGATTGCGTCGCAGCAACTGCCGTAAAGTGGCTAGATTCGGCCCGAGCACACCCAGGATGTGCCGCTTTGCGCCCACGTTGGTTACCGCGACCTCCACCGTGCGATCCAACCGTAGCGAACCCTGGCAAAGTTTCTCAAGCAAGCCGATCGCTGCTTGCAGGATATAAGCGGTACCCAACATGCCGTAACGGAATCGTCTCCGGCTACGCTCGATCCACTTGGCAGCCTCGACCTCCTCGATGCGGCTGAGCATGAGAATCTCGCCCATCTGCATCAAGTAGATACGAATCGGGTCGTCGATCTGGTCGTCACCGCCGGTCGGCTCGGCGGCTTCGTCGTGGAGATCTTCCGCGGTAGGGTCCGGGGGGGCGCGGGTCTCGATATGCTGGTCAAAATCCGCGTGCGGATGATTCCCATGCCCGTTGATGCGCGGCCCGGGCCGGCGCGGGGCACACGGAAACGTCTGCTCCTCGGTGTTCAACCGCGAGTCCATTTTTTGGGCGCGATTCATAGGATATCATCCTTCATCATCGTCCATCCGATCCGGTCGCGCACCCCGGGGATCGCTCGCATCGGGTGTCTACTGTTAATGCGGAATGCGCGGTTGTAGTCCGCCAGATTCCAGGTGCTTTTCTATCGGCGGACCGAAAAAGTCGTCTGTGGATTGCCGCCACTACCGCCCGAAATGCTCTTTCCCCGCGTGATGAGAGCGGGCGGTGCGGCGGGGAAGTCGATGGAGAGACCGCGCTGCGGCCGGGCACCGGAATACTTTGACCGCAATGCCCCAAGCGACCCAGGCAACAATATCCCGAACGGGGAAAAACCACGATCCGCTTGCTTTCCGCCTTCCTCGCCCTAGAATGAGGCGCTGGTGGAGCAGTAACAACTCGAGCGTGGCTCCGCCGGCAATTGATTCAAATTCGTCGGACGACTAGCTGAACAGCAACCCGGCTTTGCCGGGGGGCTTGTTGACGAGTAAGCCGACGTGGTCGAACGCCTTCGGGTGTTCCATCACGTCGGCTTTTTTTGTTTTGCTTTGGCGCGGGCCGCCATGGTGCAATCTCCGCGGCGGTGCGTGCCGGCCTCACGGCCTGCTAACGCAGGTGAAAGAAGAGTGTTGCATGGGATGTGTCATAACTTCATTTGCGATCTTGCTGACCCTGGTCGCGTTCGATTCAAACGTAACGAACGGCGCCCAGGTGGCTGGCGCCGGTACAAGCGTCGGAGCCGTGGGGGCGGCCGGAGCCCCAGCATTACCGCCGGTGCCTGTGCGGGTCGTCACCCCGACATTAGCTCCAGCATTACCGCCGGCGCCCATGCCGGCCTCCACTCCGACATTAGCCCCGGCACCTCCGCCGGCCCCCGATCCGACATTATCTCCGGGATTCGTACCCAACCGTGCGCCGGCCGGACAGGTGCGGGCTGAGTTCGGCAATTCGGGCGCACCCCAGACGCCCATCGCGGGTCCAATCCCCGCCGTTCCCAACAGTGCCAACACCGGGGTCGCAGGAAATCCCGGCGATCAATGGCGTTATCGACAACATAACGGCACCTGGTGGTACTGGACTCCGGACAACCGCTGGGTCTATAGAAACGGCAACCAGTGGATCAATTACGAGCCGGCCGTTGCCGCCGTACCTGACCCCCGTTACACCGGCCAGCCGGGCAATGGTTACTACCAGTCCAGTCCAATCGCCTACCCCGCAGGTCCGTATCCGTATTCGACGGGATACGGCGGCTATTATGGGCCGGTCTACCGGGGTGGCTATTATTATGGCTCGGGCGGGTACTACGGCCAGCCGGGGATCTCGGTCGGACTGGGCTTCGGCCGTGGAATCAGGATCGGGTTCTAACGCGTAAACCGGCGTGGTGGAATCCCTCGGGGGATTCCGCCACGTCGGCCTTGTTTCGTTTTCCTAACTCACGTTTGGCCGTGATATCGCCGGTATCGAGAACTTCGCGATACCGCCAACCAACGCGCCAGCCCCCTTGCGACTGCCGCGTTGAACGCTATAATCGGATCGCGGCGTGGCTCCGCGGCGAACTGGAATGCGGCTCCACGAGAATATTGATCGGGATGCGTCGGATGACTAAATAAAGAGCAGCTCGGCTCTGCCGGGGGGCTCGTTAACGAGTAAGCCGACGTGATGGAACGCCTTCGGGTGTTCCATCACGTCGGCTTTTTTTGTTTTTGCGGATTCGAGGCCGTTACAACCGGGTAAGAGGAACAACAATGCACACCGGCTATTTGAGCCCAGCCATTCGGCAACTTCGAGATCAGCAAGTGCGATCGGCGCCGCACGAAAAGCAGATCCAGCAAGCGGACTCGGCGGAGACGCTTCTGAACGAGCTCGATCCGCAGCGGACCTACACTTGCCAGTATGTTTGCCATAGGGTCACGAATAACGGCTTCGAGTCGGACCCCGATCTCAAGTTCACCGGCAAAGAGGCTTGCCATGATTTGCGGTTTTTCATCGAAGACGTTTCCGACGCGGCACGAGTGCCCGCCTCGGCAGTTGGCGAGCGGGTGCTGACGGTCGGCGAGTTGGCGCGGCAGTTCCACGTATCGACGACAACGGTCGCCCGATGGCGCCAGTTGGGACTGGTCAGCCGGAGATTCCTGTTCGACGGCCGCAAGCGACTCGGCTTTCTTCAGAGTTCTGTGGATCGTTTCGTAGCTCTCAACGAGGAACGGGTTCGCCGCGCCGTCCAGTTCAGCCAGTTGACGGACGAGGGGCACGAGCAGATTATCGAGCTAGCGCGGTGTCTGGCCCAGGCGGGCGGCTCTTTTGCGAAGGTCACCCAGCAGATTGCCCAAGAGACGGGTCGCACCGTAGAGACGATCCGTGGCACACTCAAACAATTCGCCATAGCGCATGCGGATCGGGCGATCTTCCCGCACAATGGCGGTCCCTTGCGGGCCGAGGTGAAGCAGGAAGTGTACCAGCAGTACCGCCGCGACGAGTCGGTGCAGGCGCTGGCCCAACGGTTTTGCCAGACGCGACTCAGCATCTACCGCATCATCAGCGAGATGCACGCTAGGCGGGTCATGGGGTTGCCGCTGGACTATATCGCCAACGAACAATATGCGCGATTACACGCGGAGAAGAACGAAGCGGAGATCTTGGGGTCGCTGCCGGAATGCACCCTATTGACAAAGCAACCACGGTTGCCCAGCGGCGTGCCCCCGTATTTGGCGAGTTTGTACGAGGTGCCCCTGCTCACGCGGGAGCAGGAGGCCCATCTCTTCCGGAAAATGAACTACCTCAAGTACAAGGCGAGCAGGCTGCGGGACACACTCGATGTGAACCGCCCCAAGAGTCACTTGATGGACCGGATCGAGAACTTGTACGAGGAGTCGGTCGCGTGCAAGAACCAGATCATCCGTGCCAACCTTCGGCTGGTGGTATCGATCGCCAAGCGGTACGTCGGTCCGGCGGTGGACTTCTTCGAGCTTGTCAGCGACGGGAATATGTCGCTAATCAGGGCGGCGGAGAAGTTCGACGTTGCGCGGGGCAACAAGTTCAGCACGTATGCAACATGGGCGATCATAAAGAACTTCGCCCGCACAATCCCCACCGCGTTTCGTCACCGAGACCGTTTCAGCACCAGCCACTCGGAGATATTCAGCACCGTGGCGGACGCCCGCGCGGATCATTACGAGCAGGAGTCGGCGCAGCTCCAGCGAAAGTCGCAGGTGCAAGGGATGCTCAAGCGACTCAACGAGCGGGAGCGGCAGATTGTCACGAGTCGCTTCGGCCTCACGCATGGCCAGACGCCGCTGACCTTAATGCAAGTCGGAGCTGCGCTGGGCGTAACCAAAGAGCGGATCCGCCAGATCCAGTGCAGGGCGATGAACAAATTGAGAACGGCCGCGGAGGAGGACCGAATCGAGTGGCCCGCGTGAAAGACGCGCGGCTCCCGCGCCTTTCGTGCAAGATGGGGAACCCACTTGCTTTTCCCGTTACTTGCCATAGAATGAAGCGTTGGTGGAGCGATACAACTTGAACGCGGCTCCACCAGAACAATAAGTTAAAGTTGTCGGACGACTAGATGAAGAGCAATCCGGCGTTGCCGGAGGGCTCGTTGACGAGTAAGCCGACGTGGTCGAACGCCTTCGGGCATTCCGCCACGTCGGCTTTTTTTGTTTTCAGCGGGCCGAGACCGTCCGCTAGGAGCGGGCGGGTTCGCGTCGCCGCAACGATCGTGATTCGACCGTACTGTGTGATAGTTAAGGCCCAAGACCCACTTATTTACCTGAGGAACCCAGTCATGTCGGAAAAGAACTCCGTTGTCGCTATTTTTGAGTCTCACAGCCAGGCCGAGGACGCAATTCGCGAACTTCAGAAAGACGGCTTCGACATGAAGAAGCTCTCGATCGTCGCCAAGGATTATCACACGGACGAGCATGTCGTCGGATATTACAACACCGGCGACCGGATGATGTACTGGGGGAAGCTGGGCGCGTTCTGGGGCGGATTTTGGGGACTGCTGTTCGGTTCGGCGTTTTTCTGGATGCCGGGCGTTGGTCCGCTGGTCGTGGCGGGACCGCTCGTGGCGTGGATCGTCGGCGCGCTCGAAGGCGCTGTCATGACGGGGGGGCTCTCCGCTCTCGGCGCGGGACTGTACAGCATCGGCATTCCGAAGAACAGCGTCCTGCAATACGAGACCGAGGTGAAAAACGGCAAGCTCCTGCTGCTTGCCCACGGAACGGCCGACGAGGTGGAACGAGCCAAAGACCTCCTGCATCAGACTGAAGCCACGGAAACGACGATCCATGCCGAGACGGCCGCCGTCGGCGTGTAACGTCGAGAACAGCGGAAATGCTTTTCTGTGTTCATTGTTCCGAGAACTGAAGTGGTGCAGCGTACGGTAGTCGTGGTTCACGGCAACAATCTGCTCGCACAATCGCGTACCTTTGAAGATAGGAGTATGATCAAATGGCGGACGTAGAACAAATCATCGGGATCGACCTAGGGACGACCTATTCGGCAGTTGCCGTGATGGAGGGGAAGGAAGCCAAGGTCATCCCCAATCAAGAGGGAAACCGGCTGACACCCAGTGTCGTGGCCTTCACCGACAAGGGCGAAACGCTCGTCGGCGAGCTGGCCAAGCGGCAAGCCGTCACGAATTCCCGGCGGACCGTTTTCTCGATCAAGCGGTTCATGGGCCGCCGTCACAGCGAAGTGGCCTCGGAAGAGAAGATCGTTCCCTACAAGGTCGTCGGGGGACCGGAAGATTACGTCAAGGTCCAGATCGACGCACGCCAGTACACGCCTCCGGAGATTTCCGCGATGATCCTGCGGAAACTCAAAGAGACCGCGGAAGCCTACTTGGGCCACAAGGTCAACAAGGCGGTGATTACCGTCCCCGCCTATTTCAACGACGCTCAGCGGCAGGCTACCAAGGATGCCGGACAAATCGCCGGCCTGGAAGTGATGCGCATTATCAACGAACCCACCGCGGCTTCGTTGGCCTATGGGCTGGAGCGGAAAACCGCCGAGAAAATCCTGGTTTTCGACCTGGGCGGCGGGACCTTCGACGTGTCGATTCTCGATGTTGCCGATGGCGTGTTCCACGTCATCAGCACCAATGGCGACACGCACCTGGGTGGTGACGACTTTGACCGCGTGCTGCTGGACTACGCCGCCGAGGCGTTTAAACGGGACCAAGGCATCGATCTGCGCAAGGATCCCATGGCCCTGCAACGACTCCAGGAAGCCTGTGAAAAGACCAAGAAAGAGCTTAGCTCGCTGCAACAAACCGATCTTAACCTGCCCTTCATCACGGCCGACGCAACCGGTCCGAAGCACCTGCAATTGACGCTCACGCGGTCAACGTTCGAGAAGTTGGTCGATCCCCTCATCGAGCGCTGCCGCGGACCGGTCAACCAGGCGATGAAGGATGCGCATTTCGATGTCAACGAAATCGACGAAGTGATTCTCGTGGGCGGCTCGACGCGGATTCCCAAGGTCCAGGAGCTCGTGCGAAAGATGTTCGGCAAGGAGCCGCACAAAGGCGTCAACCCGGACGAGGCCGTGGCCGTCGGCGCGGCGATCCAGGGTGGCGTGCTGGCCGGCGAAGTCAAGGGCGTTCTGCTGTTGGACGTGACGCCTTTGTCCCTGGGCATCGAGACTCTCGGCGGTATCATGACCAAGCTGGTCGAACGCAACGCAACGATTCCCACCGAGCAGAAGCAGGTCTTCAGCACGGCGGAGGCCAATCAAACGGCGGTGACCGTAAAGGTTTACCAAGGCGAGCGGCAGATGGCGGCCGACAATCGCCTGCTTGGCCAGTTCAATCTGGAAGGCCTTCCGCCGGCGCCGCGCGGGTTGCCGCAGATCGAAGTCAAATTCGACATCGACGCCAACGGCATTCTGCAGGTTTCGGCCAAGGACCTGGGCACGGGCAAGGAACAGAAAGTGCGCATCGAGCAGAGTGCCGGCCTGTCGGATGAGGAAATCGAGCGTCGTCGCCGCGATGCCGACGTGCATGCCGAGGAGGATAAGCAGAAGCGGCAACTCGCGGAACTGCGGAACCAGGCCGACACGATGACCTGGCAGCTTGAGAAGCTCATCCAGGAACACGCGGCCAAGCTCCGCGATTCCGACAAGGAAGCCGTGACCAAGGCCATCGAGCAGACCCGCGCGGCAGCGGCGGGCAACAACGTTGAAGCCCTCAAGGCGGCAATCCATCAGTTGGAACAAGCGTCGCACGCCCTAAGCCAATCGCTCTACGCTACGGCCAACGCCCAGGCTGAGACCGCGCCGGCCCATGCCGGGGGCGGTAACGGTGCGTCGCACCGACCGAATGGCCACTCCGCCGGTACTGCCGCTGGTGGTCACGAGGAAGACACTATCGATGCCGAGTTCGAGGTCAAATAGAGGAAAGAGGTATGGAACATGATCGCGATCGAAAAAGAACAGACGTTAGAATGCAGGGTCTATGTCCCGACGCGCGAGCACATTCGGCGGGTGAGTAAAGAGATCCAGGCGACGTGGTCGCCGCGAGAACGGGCCAAACGGAATCGGGGGTCGCGCGCGGCGTGGTGGATGCCGTCGACCATTCGGCTGTTCACCCTCGTTAACCAACTGAAAAGCCGCGCGCGACGGTCGAACGGGTCATAGGAGTGCCCTTTTACCATGAGGAGTTGCTTATGGTAGCAGTAAATCAGTTCTCAGAAGTATTTGTGCCGCAGGATGGGGAAGAATCGGCGGTTGGATCCGATCGGTTCGATCTTTCCGATTTACAAGTGTCGCAGGACTCCGCCGTTGCGGCCGGTGTCCAAAAAACAGCGAACACCGTGTCGGGTTGTGGGGTAGATATGCCTTCCAAGGCGGTGCGGTGCCCGCACTGTGGGCAGCTAGCCAAACGGATCCGAGTCCGTCAAATTCTGTTTGTTGTGGGAGCTCTGATCTTATTGCTTCTGTTGGGTGTTGGGTATTTCATGAAGTGACAGGTCCGAGACGAAACGCCAGGGCGCCCATTCTGTGACGCTGGAGGAGGTCGATGGCCGTCCCCTGCCGGCTCGCCTGCGCGACGGCACGGCGCGATTGCTGACGCCGTACTTATAAACGAAGCAATCTGACGCGGCAGGAAAACAGTCCTATTGCCTTTGCCGGGTAGCGGCCTAGAATGAAAGCGCTGGGAGGGTCGCGGCGGAGTTGATCGCGACTCTCCAACGAAGCTGTCGGATGACTAGATAAAGAGCAACCCGGACGTGTCGGGGGGTTCGTTGACGAGTAAGCCGACGTGGTGGAACTCCTCCGGGTGTTCCGCCACGTCGGCTTTTTTCGTACTCGGGAAGTCGAAACGACCACCGGTACCGTGGCACAGGTATTTACGACCGGCACGATAGTGCCGGTGTTCTTGCTCGCCGGGAGTGTACCCACGGAAAGTTGGTGCGGAAACGGCTCAGGTATTCCATGTTGAGAAGGGATATAAAGGAGAGCGCAAATGCTCGGCACTATTCTAATTGTGATTCTGGTTCTGATGCTTCTGGGCATGTTGCCCACCTGGCCGCACAGCAGAAGCTGGGGCTATGGCCCGAGCGGCGGGCTGGGATTGATTGTCGTGATCCTGCTCATTTTGCTGCTCATGGGACGCCTCTGATCATCAAATGTTGAGAAAATGAAGGGAAAGACAACATGAAAGCTCTCGTGTTTGTGGTTGTTGTGCTCCTGGCTGGAATTGTCGGCCTGGGATTTTACCGGGGTTGGTTTCGACTTTCGATGGTCAACACGGACCACCAGCCCAGCGCTACGATCACGGTGGACAAAAACAAGTTTCACGAAGATGAGAAACATGCCAAAGACACGGTGCAAGGCCTCGAGCAAGAGGCCAAGGACAAAATTGGCGACCGGGCCGGCAAAGGCAAGGAAGCGGACCCGCGACCCTGAGAACATATTACCTTCTTGAGATGCTGACCGCGGGCCGTGCCGGCACTTCGCCAACTGAGCCCAACCCCTTTTTCTGAGTGAGTGTGCCCATGTTACAGTTAACGGAGAAGTTTATCATGAGAAGGCGAAGTGTGGCAGTCGGATTGGTGATTGCGGCCGTATGGGGGAGCGTGGCTCTCGCGGGCGGCGCTGAGCAAGAGACTCCTAAGATCGAGCCCAAGGCGGACCAGTGCCTGCAGGCCATGTCGAGCTTTTTGGCGGGTCTCAAGACGTACTCGTTCCAAGTGGAGGAGTTCTTTGACGAAGTGCAGGACGACGGTCAAAAACTGCAGTTCAGCAACCAGCGCCACATGTCGGTGAGCCGACCCGACAAAGTGTTCGGTGAGGACGAGGGGGACACGGCGAGCTCGCTGTTTTACTACGATGGCAAGACGGCCACCGTCTTCGACCGCAGACAAAAGACTTACGCCACGGAAAAGGTGCCCGGCACCATCGACGCGATGCTCGACGATCTGCACGAACGATTCGACACGCATCAGACCTTGGCCGATTTCCTGTTTGCCGACCCGTACAAAGTATTCACGGAACACGTGCAGAGCGGGGCATATGTCGGGTTGGACCACGTGGGCACGGTTAAGTGCCATCATCTGGCGTTCCGGCAGAGGACTCTGGACTGGCAAATCTGGATCGACGCCGGTGAGCAGCCGCTGCCGCGCAAGCTGGTGATCACCTTCAAACGGCAGATAGACGAACCGCAATACACGGCCCTTATCCATCGCTGGGACGTGAACCCCAAGCTGAGCGACGACCTGTTTCAGTTCCAGCCGCCGGAGGGTGTCCGCAAGGTCGATTTCCTGAACCGGCACGCCGAGCATCAGCCCTTGAAGACGGCACCCGGCAAATGACGCGGCGAGTGCTGCCGTCGTAACGATTGCGAATTCCGGTGACGAAGGGAGAAACGAATATGAGGCGTATTTTTTTTGGGACGGGCATCGTGGTTTTGGGTCTGGCCGCGTTGATGTGGGCAACGACCACGCAAAGCGCCCCGCATGGTGGCGGTGGTGGTGGCCATGTTGGCGGCGGTGGCCATGTTGGCGGTGGTGGTGGTGGTGGCCATGTTGGCGGTGGTGGTGGTGGTGGCCATGTTGGCGGTGGTGGTGGCCATGTTGGCGGCGGCAACGCCGCTGCTCACATAGGGTCGGTCCACTACGGTGACCGCGCGGCTCCTGCGCAACTCGGTCCCACGGCGCGGGCAGGCTCGGTGCGGTCCGAGCATTATGCGGGCCGGGCGACTGGGGGCGGCTACCGCAATCCGTACAGAGACGATTATTTCAGACGCTTTCCTCCTGGGTACCTCCCCTTTGTGATCGACGACGCCCAGTATTACGGTTACAACAACCTGCCGCTCGGCTACCAACAGGTCGTGGTGAACGGCATCATCTATTACCTGCTCGACGGCGTGTATTACCAACCCTATATCTACGAGGGGCAAACGGTGTATTTGGTAGTTCCCAATCCAATGACGCCAGGCTAAGCGGACTGCACTTCTGGGGTGTGGTCGCAGCCACGGCGGCCTTCGTTTCGGCGAAGAGGCCAGGCGGACTCCAGGGGTTGCTGCCAATCGAAGGGATCGCCGATCGAGGGCTGTTGCATTCCTCGTTCCGGGCTGTACAATCAAATAAAGTGGTCGGATGACTAAATGAAGGGCAACTCGGCTCTGCCGGGGGGCTCGTTGAAGAGTAAGCCGACGTGGTTGAATGCTTCGGTGCGTTCATACACGTCGGCTTTTTTCGTTGACCGGGGTCTGTGTATAAGGAACCGCTGAGCGTTCACGGACTTGGAACACCGCAGCGAATTCAGGAAAAGAGCAGGCTATGCGCGGAAAACGGCAGCCCATCCCCAAAGTGCCAACCAGAATTACCGGTCTGGATGAGATCCTCGAGGGCGGACTTCCCCGCGGCCGGACCACGGTGATCAGTGGTGGGCCCGGCTCCGGCAAAACGGTGCTGGGCCTGGAATTCCTTTGCCGTGGGGCGATGGCGGGTGAACCCGGGGTGTTTGTCACCTTTGAAGAGAGAGCCGAGGCCATCCGCCTGAACGCGTCGGCGATGGGGTGGGACCTCGCGGCGTTGGAAAAGGCCGGCAAGATAGCCATCATCGAGGCGCGCTTGCCGGGAGAAGAAATCGTCTCCGGCGATTTCGACACTCAGGGCTTGCTGGCGATCGTGGGCGGGCACGTGAAAAGGATCGGCGCTCGGCAGATCGTGATGGATGCGTTGGACGTGCTGCTGCGGATTTACGACGATATGAAGCGCGAACGCAACGAATTGTCCAGGCTCCATGATTGGTTGACGGATCAGGAGCTGACGAGTGTCCTTTCGGTGAAGACGCGCCACGACGACAATCAGGGATCTCAATATGATTTTCTGGACTTCATGGCGGACTGCGTGATCCGTCTCGACCATCGCGTGGTAGGACAGGTGGCGACGCGCCGACTGCGGGTCATCAAGTATCGCGGCTCCGGATTTGGGACCAACGAGTATCCCTACGTTTTCGGCGAGCACGGGATCGTCCTCTTTCCCCTGACCACGGCGGAACTGACCCATCAGCCGCTAGGCGCAAAGGTTTCCACGGGACTGAAGGGTCTGGACCTTATGTTGGATGGAGGCTTCCGGCTCGCATCCTGCGTACTTATTTCGGGCAACAGCGGCACGGGCAAAACCACGCTGGCGAGCACGTTCGCGGTGGCCGCCTGCCGTCGCGGCGAACGGGTGTTATACCTGAATTTCGAGGAATCCAAGGAGGCGATGATTAGCGGGATGCTGAGCCCCGGGATCGACCTTCGTCCATCCATTCGCGACAAAACACTACTGGTCCAAACCGCTACGCCCGAGAGCACAGGCTCGGACAATCACCTGAATCGCGTCATGGAAACGATGGCCAGTTTCAAGCCGGACCACCTGATCCTCGACGCAGTCTCCGCATGCGTTCGCATGGGGTCGAAACAAGCCGCTTTTGATTTCATGATGCGGTTGGTAAGCGTGGTCAAGGAACGAGGCATTACCAGCATCCTGACCAACCAAATCAGTAGTGGAATCGTTAACAACGATGAGGAGCTCAGCGGCATCGGCTTCTCCTCCGTGGTGGACGCGGTCGTCCAGTTGCGTTTTGTCGAGACCGAGGAGGAGATGACCCGGCAGATGCTGATCGTAAAGTCCCGGGGATCGGCACACTCCAATCGTCGCCAGTCGTACGTCATTACGGACCGCGGCATCGAGTTTCCCGACACCCCGCAACCGCCGCCCGGCCGGGCGGGGAAAGCCCTCGGGAAGGACGGTGGGAAATGAGCAAATCGTCCCCGGCAAAACCCCGCGCGAAAAAAACGCAGCGTGGCCATTACTTGCTTCGACTGTTCATGGCCGGCAACGGACCGAATTCCCAAAAAGCGCTGGCCAACCTTCGTAGCCTTTGCCAGGAGCACCTGGAGGGGCGATATACGATCGAAACGGTTAACGTGGTTCAGGACTTCGAAGCAGCGGTTAAGGACAATATATTAGTCACCCCGGCGTTGATCCTGGTCGCTCCGCTTCCCCGGGTCGTAGTCCTGGGGAACCTGAGCGATTTACCCACGGTTCTTGCCGCTCTGAGATTGTCGGACGGTGACTCATGAGCAAGACCAAACCGACGTATCAGGAACTCGAAAAGCGATTGGCCGTGGCCGAGCCCATCGTCAAGGCTCTGAAGAACCACGAAGTGGATGCGGTCGTTGGCGAGCAGAAGATCGCGTTTTTGCTGCTCCGGGAAGTCGAGGAGGCGTTGCGGATCAGCGACGCAGGATATCGCGCCATGTTCGACCTTTGCGGCGTCGGCATGATCCAAGCCGATGCTCCCGGTTTCCGCTTCACCCGAGTCAACCGGAAGTTTTGTGAGATCGTGGGATATTCAGCGGAAGAATTGTTGTCCAAGACCTACATTGGCCTTACTCACCCTGCGGATTGCCAGCGAGACATGACTGAGCTCGCGAGGATACTCCGCGGCACGGTCGACTCTTGGTCCATTGAGAAAAAGTGTGTCCGCAAAGACGGAAGTCCGATCTTGGTCGGTGTTCGCGGGGCCGTTCTGCGGGATGACGGCGGACGAGCCGTCAGGATCGTGGCCATGATCAGCGACCTCACGGCGAGCAAAGAGTCGGAGCAGGGGCTATGCGATGCCGCATCCTCAGCAAAGAAGAGCAAGCCGATGCGGCACAAGAAGGCCACGCCGAAGAAAGCCCGGGAATCTGCCGGTAGGAAGTTATCCGACAAATCGCGGCTCAAGAGGCGGTAACGGAGACGGTTGCTTAACCCGCAGGTACTGCTTGTCGCCGAGTCCGCCCGTCGAGATAAACCGGCTCGTGAGAACTTTCGATGAAAACATCAGGAGAAATCGAAGCCGCCATCTGCCAGGGGATGAACCGCTTCGCGCAGGAGTGCATGGGCCGCGGTCCCAAGAACGTCCACACCCACCTGATCGGCGATCTGATCGTGGTCCGGCTCCAGGGGGTTCTGACCGCGGCCGAACAGCACCTGGTCAAGTCGCTCCAGGCCGACAAGGGGCGGGATCTTCTGAAACAAGTGAGAATCCAGTTGATTGAAGCGGCCCGTCCGATCCTGGAAGCGATGGTCGAGGAGATCACCGGTATCACGGTGTTGACCCTGCACCATGATATCAGCACCAAAACCGGCGAGGAGGTTGTTCTCTTTGTCCTTGCCGCGTCGCCAATTCTCCGCGTCGCCAAGAAGAAATAGTGGTTCTGAATCGGGCGATGGCGTTTATTCCGGCCTGTGTCCTGGTCAAACGAGTTTTGCACCGATGGCGAGAGTACGTCATTCGGAATGAACACCGTGACGCGATTCTTGGTTTGGACGGCGGAAGGTAGCGGCGAAGCATGTCTCCGAACCCCTTGCTATTGCCTTTGCTCCTCACTCGCGTACAATAACGGCAATGGAAGAGCCGCGGCGTGCTGGATAGCGACTCTCTCACGAAGTTTGTCGGATGACTAGATAAAGAGCAACCTGGCTGTGCCGGGGGGCTCGTTGACGAGTAAGCCGACGTGGTCGAACACCTGCGGGTATTCGACCACGTCGGCTTTTTTGTTTTATTTTGTCGCGGGTCGCTGCGATGCTGTCTCCGCGACAGCTTGCGCCGTCCCCGCCGCCCGCAATCGGAAGTGAGATCATGAGTGACAAGGTGATCAGGTTCTGTGACAGTGTCCATGAAAAGCTCGATACACTCGAGGGCCGCATGGATTCACTTAAGTTGAATGTTGGGTCAACCTGGCATTCTCTGCAAGTGAAGCTCGATGAGATCCGCCACAATGGTGAAGCTACGAAGCAGGCCATCACGGAAGCCCGGAACAACTTGGAAGAGTGGGGCAAGGAGAAAAAGGCCGAAGCGAAAAGCACGATCGAGCAATGGGTGGAAAACCGCGAGACTCAAAAGCTGGCCGCGCGGGCCCAAAAGGCGGAGGACTTCGCCGAGATTGCCATCGTGATCGCCCAGGCGAGTATCGACGATGCCGAACGCATGGTTCTGGAGGCAATCTCTGCCAGGCGTGATGTCGAAGCGGTAACGGTTGGCTGACCGGAATATCTTTAACCTCTAAGAAAAGGAGTCACCATCATGGGTGGCAAGACAGACGTGGTGAAAGGCCGAATCAAGGAAGCTGCCGGCGTATTGACCGGCAACGACAAGCTTCGCGCGGAGGGAAAGGCCGACCAGGCGGTCGGCAAGACCGAGCAAGCTGTGCAGAAGACGGTCGGCAAAGTCAAGAAAGCCCTGAAAAAAGCCTTCGAGTGAGAGCTTAAGTACAAACATTTCTGCAAAGGGACAACACATGTCTGCCACGACCGACCGGCTTGAACAACAGGCGAAAGAAGTGACTGAAGACCTACAGAAAATGGGCGGGACCATCAGGGAGGCTGCCCAGGAGAAGCTCGGGCAAGTGGGCGAGAGAGCTTCGCAATGCTGTGAACAGGGGCGAGACAAAGCCCACGGCATCGCGTGCGCCTGCGAGCAATTCATCGGCCAAAAACCGTTGATGTCCGTGTTGCTCGCGGCAGGAGTCGGCTTGCTGTTCGGTCGCTTTTGGAATCGCCGTTGAATGGGAGACCCGCAATATGACTTGGATCAAACGGGCATTGAAGCGGCCGGCACCCATCGAATCACCGCAAACCCAGGATCGCTGGTGTTTCCCGCTACGATAGAACGAAGGAGTCTGACATGGCCTCGTCGATAGAAGAACGTACCGTCCCGGAATCGCCCAACAAGACCCAGGTGCGGACGGGTCCCCCGGCGCAAACAACCAAAAGCGCCTTGGAACATTTTGAGGAATATGGGCGCGAGCGTCCCGGAGCCATGGCCCTATGGTGCTTGGGCATTGGCTTCGTGCTAGGCTGGAAACTCAAGCTGTGGTAAGCGGCTGCGCCGATCATCCAGAGAGACCCCTGGGATTCTGACCGTGGCGAAAACATCTGCAATGCCTGCTTGGCAGCTTGCGCTGCTGATCCTGACCGGCACGGTGGTCGGCGTGGTCGTGGTCACCTGCCTGTATTGGGCGCAGACGGTTTTCATCCCGGTCGCGGCGGCGGTGTTCCTGACCTTTCTGCTGGCTCCGCTCGTTACGGCCCTCCAGCGGCTTGGCCTGAGGCGACTGCCTTCGGTGATGCTGGTCGTCCTGCTGGCGGCGGCGCTACTGGGCGGTATCGTCTGGCTGATCACGGCCCAGGTCACGAGCCTGGCCGGCGAAGCGCCGAAGTACACGGAAAATATCATTGGCAAGGTCAAATCGTTGCGGCATCTGGGCCAGGGGTCGATAACCAGTGGCCTGGAGAAAATGATCCAGGATATCGCCGGGGAGTGGAACCCGCGCCCGCTCACCGCGAGTCGGGAGGGGAAGCACGGTGAGAAACCGCCGGTTGCGGTCCAGGAGAAACCGACTGCCGTGATGCTGCAGCCGGAGAGCCCGACCTGGCTGGCGCGGCTGCCGGCCTTGCTCAGTTCTGTTTTGGAGTCGCTTGGCAGCCTGGCCTTGGCGCTGGTGCTGGTCGTGTTCATGCTGCTGAAGCGCGAGGACCTGCGGAATCGCCTGATCCGGTTGGTGAGTCAAGGCCAGATCACCGTGATGACCAAGGCGTTGGACGACGCGGGCCGGCGGATCAGCCGGTTCCTGCTCATGCAGTTGTTCGTCAACGGCGCGGCCGGTCTGGCGGTGGGAGTCGGCCTGCTGGCACTCCGCGTCGAGTACGCCCTCCTGTGGGGATTCTTAGCGGCCGTGTTCCGCTACATTCCCTACATCGGCGTCTGGATCGCGGCCGTGCCTCCGATCCTCCTCAGCTTGGCGATGTCTCCAGGATGGGTCCAGCCTCTACTGGTGATTGGATTGTTTCTGGCGATCGAGTTGACCGCAAGCAACGTCATTGAGCCACGACTGTACGGCCAGAGCATCGGCGTCTCGGAAGTGGCCCTGCTGGTGGCCGCTGTCCTCTGGGCTTTCCTTTGGGGACCGATCGGGTTGGTTTTGTCCAGCCCGCTGACGGTCTGTCTGGTCGTGTTGGGCAAGTACGTCCCGCAGTTGAAGTTCCTCGACGTGCTCCTGGGCGACGAGCCCCCGCTGGACGCGCACGTCACCTTTTACCAGCGGTTGCTGGCTCGCGATCAGGACGAGGCGACGCAACTGGTCTTGGCGCAGGCCAAGACATCTTCTCCGGAACAGGTCTACGACGACTTTTTGGTGCCGGCCTTGAATTACGCGAAGCGAGACCGCGAGAGTGACAACTTGACGAAATCGGATGAAGAGTCTGTCCTCCAGGCCACACGGGAGATCTTGGAAGACCTGGGCGAGCGGCGGCAAGTTGTAACTCAAGCCGAGGAGGCGATCCGCAAGGAGGATCGAGGCAACGCCTCGGCGCCGATCCCACTCCGCGTTCTGGCGTGCCCGGCCCGCGATCAGGCGGACCGATTGGCACTGGAGATGCTGCGGCAACTGCTCGACCCGGCCAAGTGGGCACTCGAAATCGCGGCCGTAGAGACGATGACTGCCGACCTGGTGGCACAGGTGGCCGAACAGACGCCGGCGCTGGTCTGTATCGGCGCGTTGCCGCCGGGCGGTTTGGCCCACACGCGCTACCTGTGCAAGAAGTTACGGGCGCGGTTCCCGGAGGTCAGAATCGTTGTGGGCCGGTGGGGGCTCACGGACGACGTGGAAGCAAACCGGGAGCAACTCCAGGACGCCGGGGCCGACCTGACGGCGACCACGATCCTGGAGACGCGGAGCCAACTGAATAGTCTGCTGCCGATCCTTACGCAGGAACAGGAAAAGCCCACGTCGGGCTGAGGGGAACATGACGCAAAGGGAATTGAGCGCCCGTTCCGGAAGGCAACGCTGGGGTGAGGAGAAACGCTGTCCCTGGGCCGTTGCAAGGGAGGACCGTGTGCGGATCGTACGACTGCGGAAACAGACGGGGTTGGAGTGGCGCCAGTCCAGGACTGTAAAGCAAACTAAACCGGAAAGTGCCGGCAAGAACGAAAGCAGCGCCCCATAACGCGGGAGGCCACATAAACGCTGTTGTGCGGCTGACCACATAATAGCCGCAAGGCGTGTGGTCATTCCACGGAGTCGGATCAGTGTTTCAACTCGACTGGGTCTGCCGAAGGGGCCGGAGGGAGCGTTTCCGGATCCACCGGACACACGTTCCGCGGCATGCGTTCCTGCAGTAGTATATCGTATGCGGCGCAACGCGGGTTCCGTAGAAAGCGTTGCGGCATGGTTGGTCCCAACAGCGCGTGGGTCAGCGCCAAGAGTGTCATGCCGCTGTGATGCGCCATCACAATCTTGCACGGTTGGGCCGGGCTGCCGGGTCGGCGAAGCTCCGCCGTATAGTCAATCGCATCGTAAAAACCATGGGGACTGAGATAGCCCAGCCGCTCCAGCCGAGCCAGGTTGGCGCAGGCTTCGCGAGGCGCCACGACCAAGGCCAAGGCCGCGGCATAGGGAGCAATCACCAAGTGCTCTGCCAGCCCTGATGCGAGGCCCAGGCCGGGCACGCCGAAAGCGCGATATCCATAGTCGTCGCCGGCGCCGTGCGTGCTGGAGCAGCTTTCGGAAACCCCCCAGGGAACGCCGCGCCGGCGGGCATGCCGTATCTGATGCTTCACCGCGGCACGGCAGCTCGCGTCGAGCAGCGTGGCCCGATACGAAGGCATGATCAACATCGGCATAAGATACTCGAACATCGAGCCCGACCAACTCAACAGCGTGGGCGTGCCGCCCACCAGCGTAACCATCCGGCCCAGGGCAAACCAATGCTCGCGGGGAAGCTGGCCATGACTGACGGCCAGGTAGCTGGTCAGACGGGCCTCCGAGGCCAACAAGTCGTAACAGCTCTCGTCGCAACGGCGCTCGGTCACGTTATAACCCACGGCCAACAGCTTCCGCCGCGGGTGGAAGAGAAAGCGAAAATCCATCACGGACAATTGCCGGCAAAGCTCCGTGAGTGAGGAGATTTGTTGCACTTCTTGGCGGGCAGCCAAGGCGGCTCTGTGGGCCGCCTGCCGCACGTTCCCTAGCGACGTCTGGAATCCGCGGCGAGCGTCCCGCTTGGTGCAACCGTCATCCCCGGCCGCTTCCAATTGCCCGGTGTGGCCCGCGGCGATCTGTTCCGCCGCCTGGAGCACCTGGCCCAAGTCGCAACCGGCGTCCAGCCGCTCGAGCCACGCGTACAGTTTCTGTAAGTCCGCGCGGCACTTCTCAGCGGCCACCGCGCTCGACGGTTCACGCAGCCGCTCTTGCACCGCAACAGCATCCACGGCCGAGGAAGAGAAGTGCTGCGGCGAAGCGTCGTCGGGATCGTCGCCGCGAAGTTGTCGTACGCTTTGCTGGGTGGCGACTGAGGATGAGCAAGGCGACTCACCCGAGAAACCGTTGGTCGGCGGAGCAAACTGCGTCCAAAACGCCAACCGTGACAAATGTTGATGGGCCTGGGCGCTTTGCCTCACGAGTGTCAGCGTCCATTGCCTCAAAACCGGTTGATCGATGGGAACCCGCACTGCCAGGTCCGTCGCACGGCGGCGAATGCGGCACAGCCGTTCACAGGTTTGCCGCGCTCCCCCGGAGAGCACTCCGGCGCACTCCTCGCGCAGTCCGGCAATGCAAGCGTCGAGCGGGTCGTCCCATACCGGAGAGGCAGCCTGCCGGCGGAGATCCGCGATCACTTCCACCGTATCCTGAAGCCCTTCCAGCAAACGGGGAGGAATCAACGGGCGATTATGCAACTCCTCCAGGCCCGCGCTCAGTACGGTCATCGCCCCCCATAGGTTGCCGCTGTCGACACTCGATACATAACGCGGCTCGGTCGGCTGCAGGGTGCGGGTATTGTACCAATTGTAGAAGTGCCCCCGGTATCGTTCCAGGTGCAGCATGGTTTGCAGCATCCGGCCGGTGCGATCCAAGAAAGCCGTGGCCGGCAAATAGCCCAGATCGTACGCCGCCAGACCCGACAGCAGGCCCAATCCGATGTTCGTAGGGCTGGTGCGGGAAGCTACGGTGGTCGGCGGATCGCCTTGCACATGGTCTGGTGGCAGCCAGTGGTCCGCCTTCCCCGCGAAGCTGTCGAAGTAGTGCCAGGTTTGCCGAGCCCAGCGGCGGAGTTGTCGCTGCTGGACGTCCGTCACAGGGATCGCTTGGCCTCGATAGGGCAAGGAGATCCACCAGGCGATCAACGGTCCCGCCAGCCACGCCAGTAATATCGGGCCCGCGACCAGCAGCGCCCGCGGCTGGATCGCCAGCAGTAACACGGCCGCCAGCAAACTGGATACAGTACAAGCGCCCATGATCTCGTAGTGCGTGCGCAACTCTCTGCTGCAAGAGGCTTCCGCCTCGCTGGCGGTGGTCCATGCCAACAAGCGACTCCGGGAAATGCCTAAACGATAGAGCGTCCGCACGATGGCATCCACGTGACAGTGCACCGTGTAAGGCAGAGTGCAGCAGCCCAAGGCCTCCGCAAACCATGTCCGCAGGTATTGCCGCGCCTCGTCCTGGGCGTGCAGCATCCAGGGTTTGCCTTCCGGCCGGCGAAGCACTCCGGCCAGCGCCGCAATGCCGGCCGGGCCAAAGACGAGCGCGAGGGCCAACAGCGTGCAAGTGCCGGCCAACGCCGGGGCTAGCAGCCAGCCCGACAGGAGAAAGCTCCACAACAGCAGCGGCGTGAGGCTGCGCCGCAAGTTGTCCAGAATTTTCCAACGCGACAACCCGGAAAGGGGATTGGCCGCGGTTCCCTGCAACGTGGGAACTTGACCCCACAGCCAGGAGGCAATTTGCCAGTCGCCGCGGATCCAGCGTTGCCGCCGGTTCATGTCGACCAGCAGCCGCGAGGGAACCCCTTCGAAAAGCTCCACGTCGTCGACCAGGCCGCTGCGGGCGAAACAGCCTTCGATCAAGTCGTGGCTCAACAGGCGGTTTTCCGGAAAACGGCCTTCGCAGGCCGACTCGAAGGCCGCAACGTCGTAGATCCCTTTTCCGATGAAACTGCCTTGCCCAAACAGATCGTGATAGAGATCGCTGGTCTGGAGCGTATAGGGATCGATTCCCGCATCACCTGCCACCAGGCGGCTGAACCGGCTGCGGTGTGCCTCGGGCATGGTGGCGGTTACCCGCGGCTGCAGCACGGCGTAGCCGGCAACCACGACACGCGAGTGCGGATCGATTTCCGCCTGGTTCAACGGATGGGCTGCGCAACCGACCAACTCCCGCGCGGCGTCGCACGGCAGCCGCGTGTCGCTGTCAAGAGTGATCACGTAGCGAACGGAGCGGAGTTGCGGCAAGTCGCCGATCGTCGCACTAAAGGCGTCGGCCACGCCTGTTTGCAAGAGCTGATTCAGCGCTGCCAACTTGCCTCGCTTTCGCTCTTCTGCCATCCACGCGCCCTGTTGTCGATTCCACTTCCGCGGCCGGTGCAAGAGGTAGAAGATCTCCGGGCGATCGGCGCAGTAGCGCCCGTTGAGCCGTTCGATCTCCGTGCGCGCCAACTCCAACAACCGCTGATCGCCGGCCAACGTTTCTTGGTCGGCATCGGGAAAGTCGCTCAGCAGGGCGAACCATAAATTGTCGTCCTGATTGGCCAGGTACCGCAGTTCGAGCTGTTCCACGAGGTCCCGCACCGCTCGTTCAGAAGTCAACAGCGCCGGTACGGCCACCAGCGTGCGATGCGCGGCGGGAATTCCCATCGAGAAATCCAACCGCATCATCGGCCGCGGCGGCACCAGCAGGGTGCATAGCCAATTCACCAGGCTCACCGAAAACTGTCCGGCCACCCCGGCGTAGAGCGCCAACAGCAACAGCGCGGTCGCCGGACCGGCGACCCGCAGCATTTCCAGTCTCACGCCGATGGCTGCCGCGGCGATCACGGCGAAGAACCATACCAGCAGAATCGCCCCCAAGTAAGAGGCCAGCGGGGCCCGCCCTGCGAACCGCTCCATGGCCGCACGCCACGTGGGGCGGTAGCCGATGCTGGTTTCCAGCGCCGGGCGCCCGCGATCGACCAGGTAGTAGCCTACGTGGTGCCGCACTGTCGCCCGCCCACCGACCGGCAGAGGTACCCCAGGGATGGCCGTTGTGGCGGATCGTCGCGCATGTTCGATCGCGGCACGGGCTACCTGCACTTCGTCCAACGCGCTGCGGCGGGCGAGTCGCTGGACGATCAGGCGGTAGCGATCCCGGCTGGCAAAGCTCATTCGTTGGTGGATGCCGGCCGGATCCTCCCGCAAGATATGCTCCACGGCACTTTCGCGTTCCACGAATTCTTTCCAGTCCAGCATTGCCAGCTCGCGCAGACTGAGAATGCTGTGCTTCATCGATAGTTCGTCAGCCGCCACTTGCCGGACGTCGTGCACGACCGCCGCAAGGGCCAGCTTCCGATCGTGCTGCGGTGGAGCAACACGAATTGCCACACGGCCGAGGTTTTCGATCAGGCCCAGCCGCAACATGCCACAAACCGCCCACAGTTCCGCCAGCTTCAGCGGCGCCACGGTCTGGTAGGCGCTAAAGAACTGTTGGAGGCTCTCCTGGTCGAGCCGAGCATCGAGATGGGTGATCAGTTCCCACGCCAAATGGTACACTCGCGGCAAACCTTTCCCGGCGGTGTCGCAAAGGTGGGGCAATTCGTGACGGTGTCCCCTGCGGAGATCCCGCCGGGCCGATCGTATCAGCTCGTTGACGCGGCTGAAGTTGTCTACCAGCCACACGCCAGCGGGTGGAATTGTGCGTGGCTCGGCCGCCACCCGCATCAACCGCTGACACACCTCTTCCAAAATGCGCTGGTTGTCATCGAGCCGGACGAGCAGCCGATCACGACCAGGCCGCGCCGAGACCCGATGCGAATGGGCCAGTGTGATCGCCTGTTGGGCAAGCTGCTCCAGGTTGACCTCCGGGCACACCATCGTGTCAGACGACGGCGGTTGTAAGGGCAATTGCTCGGCTACGGCCGGCTCTTGGCACGCAGCCTTCCCCGACCGCAATGGACGTTGGGGGTGGCGAGCAGTCATACTAATCATCGGCGAACGCTCCAGTCCTATTGGTACACCCGATCCCACGACGGGTACTCATCAATCTCCGAAGTAAAGCGTCAGCAGTCGTTGCTGGCGCTGGGGCAAAGCGCTCCGATCCGGGATCACGTAGTAGTTGCCTTCCGGATCGGTGAGCAACAGTCCCTGGGCGCCAAAGTGTTGACACCCTTCGCCCGGCTTTTCCAACCGTAACTTCGCCGGTCCGCTCTCGGTAAGCACCGACAGGGTAAGCTGCGCGCCGCTAGTGCGCACTTGGCGGATTTCCTGAATGCGTCGAATCAAGTAGCGACGGGCAAGCGAGCGGCGAACGGCCTCTTGCGCCTGCCGGGGCCACGCGGCAAGGGTTTCGAGCATGCCCAACTCGGACTCTCGTCCCGATGGCTCACGTTGGCGCAGACTGATGAACCGCCCGGCTTCGCTGGCGGGAAACGCCCACACCGCCTGCACGGACTCATTACGCTGACGGCTCTTGATGACCCGCAGTAGGCCGTAATCGCCGTCCTCGATCGTGACGTTGGCCGGATCGAGCCAGGCCATTCTGGGCTCGTGATCTGCCGGGCTTGCATCCAAAGCCGGTTCGACGGCAGCATTCCGCGCAGGGGCATTGGCGAGAACCGACTGAAATAGCGGTTCCTCGCTACCTCTCTCGGCGGCCGTTTCCACAATATCCCGCGCCGCGTCGCCGCCCGCTGCCGATTCGAAACGCCGGCGGCTCTCGCTGAGGTTGTACTGGATGCTGGCCAGGGTGCTGTACAATCCGCCCTGGTTCAACAGTTCCGCAGGGGGCCCCTGCTCGACCAGCCGGCCTTGATCGAAAACCAACAGGCGGTCGGCTCCCTGCAGCGTGGAGAGGCGATGCGAAATCACGATCGTGGTCCGTCGGCAAGCCCAGCGGCGAATGGCCTGACAGATCGCCCGCTCCGATTCGGCGTCGACGCTGGCCGTCGCTTCATCGAGAATCAAGATCGCCGGATCAAACAACAAGGCCCGGGCGATCGAGAGCCGCTGCCGCTCTCCGCCAGAGAGACCGGAGCCCCCTTCGCCCAGTTGCGTTTCGTAGGCGAAAGGCATCCGCATGATGAATTCGTGGCAATCGGCATTCCTGGCAGCCAAAAGGATTTGTTCCGGCGTGGCTTGCCCGTCGCCATAGGTGATGTTTGCCGCTACCGAGCCGCGAAACAAGAACGGTTCCTGGGGAACCATGCCGATTTGCCGGCGAAGCTGGCGGGGATTCGCCTGCCGCACGTCGACGCCGTCGATGCGGATCTGCCCGTCATCGCACTGATACAAGCGGCCGATGAGACTCACCAGCGTCGACTTGCCCGAGCCGCTACGGCCCACCACGCCCACCATCTCGCCGGGCTCGATCGTAAAGCTGATGTCTTCCAGCACCGGCCGGCTGCGATCGTAACCAAACGACACGTGCTGGAACTCGATGCCTCCCTGGAACCGCCCCAACGGTGCGGTCGGCTGGAGTTGTGCGCTTTCGCCGGGCACGTCGAGCAATGCGCAAATGCGGCGGCTGGTGCTGTAAAAGCTGGCAAACCAGGTGGTCGACTCGGCAATCGTGGTCAGCGGCGCGTAAAACATCGCCACCAACGCGAGGAAGGCCATCAGCGAGCCGAGCGTCATGCTGCCGAAGAGCACGTCGCGGCCGCCGATGTACCACACCACCAGGGCGCCCAACCCAAACAACAAGCCCATCGCGGCCGTGAAGTTGACGCTGGCAATGTCGACCGTCAGCCGCGAGTCGCGCAGGCGGCGGCTGGACTCGTCGAAGCGGCGAATTTCGCGGTCCTCTTGCACAAAGGCCTTGACGACTCGGATCCCCGTGAGCATTCCCAGCAACGACGAAGCCTGCTTGCCGACCGCTGCCCAGTAATACTGATGCCGCGGTTGCAGGTAGCGCGTGAAGTACCAACTTCCGGCGAGGATCAACGGCATCGGCAGCAAGGTGACCAGGGCCAGCTTGGCATTGAGACACAGCAGCATCACGCCGATGCCCGCCAGTTGCAGCGATTGCATGAGGAAGCCGCTGGTCATGTGGTAGACCAGCGTGTGCAGTGTTTCCGTGTCGTAGGCCACCTGGCTCATGAGCACGCCTACCTGGTTCCGGTCGTAGAAGGCTACTGGCAACTCGTTGAGCTTTGCCACCAGTTCATTGCGGAGATCGGAGGTCAGCGTCGTGCCGACGCGACTGGAAACCCATCCCTTCCAAACAGCCACAAGCGTGGCAGCCAAGCGGGCCAACAATAGACCGGCGACGATGGCCAACAAGAGCTGCAGCAACTGTCCCTGGGGATCTTGCGCCCGATTGGACTGTAACACCCGGTCGACCAAGACCTTCTGCAACATCGGAGGCGCCAGATCGATGGCCACCGCGCCGAGCGACAGTACCAACAGGAGCGCCACGCTGCCGCGAAAGGGACGCAGCAAAGTCCACAACCGGGTGGTCATTCGCGATGGTGGAGTCTTGTTTTCCAGGCCGCTATCGCACAACTCGCCGTCCAGGTTCCGCCGTCGCGCTCCGTTTCGCACCCCGTCGGGCGCCGCGCGGAAGTCCTGGCGACAGCGCGCATTGAGACGGCCCGCCAGATCGGTCAATTCTCGGGCAACGTCTCCCGGCCGGCGCAAGGCGTCGATCCACTGCCCCTCGACCTGTACCTGTAGGAAATGCGAGCCGACGGTCGGTTCCACGCGAAACGCGTCGATTTGCTCCCAACGCCACTGGCGCCGACTCTCCGGGTGTTGATTGCTGGCAAGATTACTGACCAGCAAATGCCGCGCATCCATGGTCAGCTGCTCAGGACAGGGGTTTCCGGTCAAGTCAATGTTCGTGTCCAGTAGAAATTCCGGAGCCTCATCCGTTATTAGCTCGCTTGGCAGTCCTTCCTCGCGGGCCGCGGGTCTTTCCGCGGCGACCGCGTCACAAAGCCCCCCCTTCATGCGTCGTTCTCCTAGTGCTTGTCTTGCTCGAATCGAGGTCTTACATCTGACTTTTCTGTTCGTTGCGGACGTTTTTTGGCCGTCAAGAACAAAAAAAGCCGACGTGTTCGAACACCCGTAGGCGTTCGAACACGTCGGCTTACTCTTCAACAAACCCCCCGGCCGCGCCGAGTTGCCCTTTATCTAGTCGTCCGACGACTTCAAATCTGCTTCTGGCGGAGCGACCTTCAACTTGAGTGCCCCTCCGCCCAATACCTCAGTGTATGGCGCGGAACGGGAAAGGCAAGGCCATCGGGGCCATTGTGCGGTGACATCCCTGAGCCAAGACTGGATGAACAGCGACAAAAGAAGGGAAAAGAAAAGGCTACTTCTTCCTGGCGTCGCGGAGGAGTGGTGACTCGGCAAGGGTAAAGACAACAACCTCCTCGCCGGTTACGGTGCTGATATCATGGTGCAAGGTCAACACCTTAACGCCCGTGATACCCTGAATCATCGCTTCCATGACTGGACGGGCCGTTTCGATCAGATGGGCCCGCACTTGCTTGAGCAGGTCTCGCCCCTTCTCGGCTGAAAGCGACTTGACCAGATGCTGTTCGGCCGCGGTCAACACGCCTTGAAGGCGAACCACGAGGAGATCACCCAGCAGATGGGCGCGAATATCCTTGGGCCCCCGGCCCATGTAGTTCTGCTCGAAGCGACTCACTTCTTCACAAACGGCGGCTTCGATTTCTCCCAACGTTTTCAAGGTGTCTCTCCCTGAACGGGTGGCCCGACGGTCTTCACTCATTGACATGGCGATAACATGATACCAAATGCCGAGTAAAGACGAAATCCGCTTGTGTTTCCCGTGCGGTTGTCTAGAATGACAGTGTTGGATGGATTCCGGCGTAATTGATTCGTCGCTTTCCATCGAGATCGTCGGATGACTAGATAAAGGGCAACCCGGCTTTGCCGGGGGGTTCGTTGACGAGTAAGCCGACGTGGTGGAATACCTCCGGGTGTTCCGCCACGTCGGCTTTTTTTGTTCTTGGCCGGGTAAGACGGTCGGAATTGCGGCGGGGAGGGAGTGCGATGGAAAAGCTCGATCCGAGCGTGGCACAACAGATTGCACAAGCGGCAATCACTTTCCAGCAGCAGCGAACGGGCCACGAGCCCCAATCGGTGGCCGTGGTTCTCAGCGGCGACACGCTGCTGATAACGTTGCACGGGGCCTTGTCGCCGGCCGAGAAGGCCCTGACCCAGAGCGCAGAGGGCGCTGCTCGAGTGCAGGAGTTTCACCGGCAGTTGTTCACCAACTCCGCCAACGAGTTGCGGCAGGAGATCAAGCGGATCACCGGGGTCGAAGTGCGAGAAGCGACCACTGAAGTGGAAACGACGACGGGCACCGTGGTGCAGGTCTTCACGACCGGCACGATGGTGCAGGTGTTCTTGCTCGCTCAAAATGTGCCTGCGGACAGTTGGAGCGGGAACGGTTCACACTGATTCACTCACAAAAAGGGAGGTTCAACGATGTTGGTCTTGTCGAGAAAACACCGCGAATCGGTCGTGATCGGCGGGTCGGGTGGTTTTCATCGCGTGCTTAAGGTCACGGTGCTCGGTATTCGAGGCACCAACGTGAAACTAGGCTTCGACGTCGACGCAGATGTCCCCGTTCATCGTGCGGAGGTCTGGGAACGAATCCAAGCCGGCCAGCGGCTCGATGGCCGGCCGGAAGACTCCGTTACGCCGGACAACGGATGCGATCAGAAGGAGACCAAGTAGTTTTTCATGGCCGGTTGACATCGTCGGCCCACGGGCGACGTGTCCATCGAGCCCAACTTTTGCAAGGAGAACTTGCCATGTTACGGATCGCTATCGTGTTTCTCGTCATCGCTCTAATCGCTGCCTTCCTTGGCTTCGCAGGCGTGGCAGCCCTGTCCTGGGAAGGAGCCAAGATAGTCTTCGTCGTCTTCCTCATTCTCGCGGTACTGTCCTTCTTGGGGCACGGGTTCCGCAGGCGGCGCTTTTGGGAGTGACGGAGCGTTTACAATAACCAGAGGAGGTGACCAGTGAATATTGTTCGGCCCCTTTTTATATCGACATACCCTCCGGAGGCGTGCGGACTGGCAACGTTCACCAAAGACTCGGCGGATGCCGTGGACACGGCGGCGCGGGAGCCGGTGTCGTCGTTGGCCGCAATCCAGAAGACGGCAGTGCTCCGCTACGATGATCCGCGCGTGGTCCACGTGATCGACAACAGCCACCCCGATGCATACCGTCTGGCCGCGGAGGTGGCCAACGAAGGGCCTTGCGACGTGGTGAGCTTGCAGCACGAGTTCGGTCTCTACCCCGGCGATTGGGGATCTGAGATCCTGAGCTTGGTGCGTGAATGTCGCAAACCGATCGTCACGACCTTCCACACGCTGTTGACCCGACCGGACCCGTTGCCACGGCGGATCATCCAAAACCTGGCGGCCCACAGCCGGGGCATCATCGTGATGACAAGAGTCGCGGCCAGGCTGTTAGAGAGGGTCTACGGCGTGTCCGGGGCGAAGGTGCAGGTGATTCCGCATGGAGTTCCGGAGGTCCCTTATCAGCGCGACGGCAGTCACAAGACACGGCTGGGACTGGCCGGACGACGGGTAATCTGTACCTTCGGACTCATCAATCGCGGCAAGGGACTGGAGTACATGATCCAGGCCATGCCGCGGATCGTGGCTGCCTGTCCGGAGGCCGTTTACCTGATCGTGGGCGCTACACACCCGCAGGTCAAACGCCAGGAAGGTGAAATCTATCGGGAAAGCCTGGTCGAGATGGCCGAAGCGTTGGGCGTCGGGGCGAATGTGCGTTTCGTGAATAAGTACCTGGCGCTGGACGAATTGCTGGCGCACTTGCAGGCCTGCGAAGTGTATGTCACCCCCTACCCCGGAAAGGACCAGATTGCCAGCGGCACATTGGCCTACGCCCTGGCTGCGGGAGGAGCGGTGGTCAGCACGCCCTATCTCTACGCCAAAGAAGTCTTGGCCGACGGGCGGGGTCTGCTCGTGCCCTTCGGCGATAGTGACGCCATGGCGGAGGCGACGTTACGGTTCTTGACAGACCCCTTATTCCAAAGGGAGACTCGACGCAGGGCCTACCGCTACGCAAAGCCCATGTTCTGGCCGAATGTCGGCCTGAAATACCTGGAGTTCTTCACCCGGGTTGTTTCCGCCAATGAGACGCCGGCCGTACGCCGGTACCCCAGTGCTTCCGTCAGGCCAAGCGGCGAACGGCAGCCGGCACAACTCATACAAGGAGGTCGATAATGCAGATTGCTGAATCGATTGCATTGAGACATCTCGATCGCATGACAGACTCGACCGGTTTGATCCAGCATGCCATCTACAGTATCCCGCGACGCGAGAGCGGCTACACCACCGACGACAACGCTCGGGCGTTGCGCCTTTGCGTTCGTCTGTGGGAACAGCAGCCCGAAGAACAGATGCTGAAGCGGGTGACCACCTACCTGAGCTTCCTGGAATATGCGCGCGGCATCGGCCGGGGATTCCACAACTTCCTCAGTTACGACCACCGTTGGCTCGATGCGGAGGGTTGCGGCGATTGCCAGGGTCAGGCGGTTCGGTCGCTCGCCGAAGTCCTCGCCAGCAGTCTGCCCGACGGCTACCGAGCGTTGGCCCGCGAGTTGATCGAGGCGGTTCTGCCGACCCTCGCCGACCTGCGCAGCCTCCGCGCTCAAGCGTATGTGATTCTGGCGTTGGGACATCTGTGGAGTGCGGAGGTGGAAGACATCGAGCCTCTGGAAAGCGTGGCCTGGTCGGCGGCGCGGCGACTCGCGGAGTGCTATGGCCGCGCCGTGCGGCCGGACTGGCAGTGGTTCGAGTCGCGTATGACTTATGCCAACGCGGTGTTGCCGCACGCGCTGTTCGTCGCCGCCCGGCGCTGGCCGAAGGAAGACTTCCTTGGGATAGCGCAAACCTCGTTTGCCTTCCTCGACCGTCAGACGACTATCGAGGGAGTCTTCTGGCCGGTCGGCAACGAGGGTTGGCATCCCCGTGGCGAGGAAAGGGCGCCGTACGATCAACAGCCCGTAGAAGCTGCCACGATGGCGGAAGCCGCGCTCTCCGCGTTTGATCTGCTTGGCGCCGAGGAATACCTGGCCACCTTCCGCCGCGCCCACGGTTGGTTTCATGGTCAGAACAGCCTGAAACAACCGTTGGTCGACGTCCGCTCGGGGGCTTGCTGCGATGGCCTTCAGGCGTCCGGTGTGAATCGCAACCAGGGGGCGGAGTCGACGCTTGCCCACCTGTGGGCGGAAATGAGTAGCGCCAAAATCCTGCGGTTGTGTGGCAACGACCCAAGGGCAGCGGTTGCCGGCAAGTGAAATCACGGGAAGGAACCCGGGAAACAACGGTCCATGGAAATTAACGTGCTTCGAGAATCCCCCCCAAGAAATCTCTACCCAGAGTTGTTTCACCGCCACGCGGCCAACCCGATTCTCACCGCCCGCGACTGGCCCTACCCGGCACATACGGTGTTCAACGCCGGCGCGTGTCAGGTGGGCGATGAGACGGTCCTGCTCGTTCGCGTCGAAGATCGGCGCGGTCATTCGCATCTGACGGTGGCCTGGAGCGACGACGGAGTGTCCAACTGGCGAATCGACTCCAAACCCAGTTTTGCCCCCGATCCGGCGAACTACTTGGAAGAGGCATGGGGCGTGGAAGACCCCCGCTTGACTTGGCTCGAGGACCGCGGCCGGTGGATCATCGCCTATACGGCCTATTCGCCCAGCGGTCCCCTGGTGTCCCTGGCGGAAACCAAGGACTTCACCTCGTTCACCCGCATCGGTCCGGTCATGCCCCCCGAGGACAAAGACGCAGCCGTCTTCCCCCGCCGCTTTGGGAACCGCTACGCGATGCTTCACCGCCCGGTGTCCGCGGGGAGTTCGGGTGCGCACATTTGGATCTCCTTCTCGCCCGATTTGACGCATTGGGGCGACCATCACGTCCTCATGCACGCCCGGCGTGGTTCATGGTGGGATGCCAACAAGATCGGCTTGAGTTCACCACCGTTGGAGACTCCCCAGGGCTGGCTGATCCTGTACCATGGTGTACGAGTGACGGCAGGGGGGTGTCTGTATCGACTGGGTTTGGCGTTATTGGATTTGGAGGACCCTTGCCGGGTTCTGCGTCGGAGCGACGAATGGATCTTCGCGCCCGAGTTGCCCTACGAGCGTCACGGGGACGTCAACGGGGTGGTGTTCCCCTGCGGCTGGATTCTGGACCAGCCCAGCGGCGAGATTCGTGTTTATTATGGGGGGGCGGATACCTGCCTGGCCTTGGCAACGGCCCATCTCTCTGATCTGTTGAACTACCTGGGCACGTGCCCTGCACCCCAAACGCGCAAACGCGGGAGCATGACGTTATCCGAGTGAAGGCTCTTTGGCGCACGAAACCTTCTCGCGGGAGCGGTTTCGCACTTCGGCCCGTTGTGGTGGATGAAGATGCCGAGCGCATAGTGGCAATGAACGGAGAACATCTTGAGCGACGTCCCCGACAATCCCGTGCCTCGCGCCGTCAGCCGCAAAGGCCGCCGTAGCCCGTTGAGGGTTCGGCGTTTACCGGTCACCTTCATCAGCGATATCCGCCGCGTCATCACCCGGTTCTTCGATCCCGGCGGTGAATTGCGGATCCGTAACGTCATCGACCGTGTCGCCGCCTTAAGCGGTGGAGAGGTTGATCGGCTGCTCGACGGAGTATTTTTGAAATTCCGCAGCCGCCACGACAACATCGCCACCGCGTTGGACGAGAACTATCGTACGGCCATGACGCTGATTGGAATGTCGGACGACTTCTCTCGCAATCGCCGTCTGCTCGTCGGATCGTATTTGACCGCGGAGTATTCGATCGAGTCCGCGGCGCTGTTCAACCCGTCGATCGTCCCGCATCACAACCAGCGGAACCTTCCTGCCGGCGCGGTGCGGTTCATTATGAGTCTCCGGGCGACGGGTGAGGGGCACGTTTCGTCGATCGTGTTCCGGACTGGCGTCATTTACTCCGATCACCAGATCCAAATCGACCCCTGTAGCCATTTTTCCAAACCCGTTCGCGTTGTGCCCGACAAGCAATACGAAAAACCTCTGTTCCGGCGAAAACTCAAGGACATCGGTGTCAACGAGGGGACCGCGGACCTCGTACTGGACCGCCTCGCCGAGGCGTTCACGTCGGCCCAACTCGAGCATGCCATTACCGAGACGCGGGCTGCGGCATCCGAGAAGCTTCAACTCGAGGAATCGCTCCAGGACATCCGTTGGCTGGCCCAGTCGAACTACCAATTGGAGCTTTCCAGGGAGGCGGATGCGTCCGAACTGGTGATTTTCCCCCAGACCAGCAATGAAAGCCACGGCATCGAGGACCTGCGCATGGTCCGCTTCGTGGACGACGACGGCACGGTCACCTACTACGGCACCTGTACGGCCTTCGACGGCTACCGCGTGCTGCCGCAATTGATTGAGACCCGCGATTTCCTCGGGATTGGTGTCCATACAATCAACGGCGCCCGCGCGCAGAACAAGGGCATGGCGCTCTTCCCGCGGCGGATCGGCGGGCACTATGTAATGTGCTCCCGCATCGACGGCGAGAACCTCTACATCATGGTTTCCGACATCGTTCACTTTTGGGAAACCGCCGAGTTGCTCCAGAAGCCGCGCTGTCCCTGGGAATTCGTGCAGATCGGCAACTGTGGCTCCCCTTTGGAAACGCCGGCCGGCTGGCTGCTCTTGACGCACGGCGTTGGGCCCATGCGCACCTATTGCATCGGCGCCATGCTGCTAGACCTTAACGACCCGCTCAAGGTGATCGGCTGTCTCGACGAGCCGCTCATCACGCCGACCGAAAAGGAACGCGACGGCTACGTGCCCAATGTGGCCTATAGTTGCGGTGCGATGATCCACAACGGAAATCTCTTCCTCCCGTTCGCCACGTCCGACATGATCACTCGTTTCGCTATGGTCTCGCTCGATTCCTTACTGAACCGACTCATCAGCTAGTCGGTTCTCATGCGAACAGGTTGCGAACAAACGAGGCGGGTGCCGGTCAAAGACACTGCATTCCCCATTCCGGGTCGTATAATCCAGCTAGCAGTGGTCGGATAACTTGGTGAAGAGCAAGTCGGGCATGCCGGGGGACTCGTTGACGAGTAAGCCGACGTGGTCGAATACCTTCGGGTGTTCCGCCACGTCGGCTTTTTTGTTCTTGGCAACGAGAGACGTTCGTGACGTTCACCCGGTTTCACACCGTCGAAAGGGGCCTCCGCTTCTTTCCTGCTCCCCTCGAACTTCACGCCAAACCCACCATTTACCGGCATGAAGACCTTGAGAGGGTTTGCAGAGTCAACGACCAGATCATCAACAGCGATTTTCGTCTGCAAGGCTTCCGGCGGTAGATTCCTGAGCTCGCCGGGATGTCGAAATCCCGGCAGACGATTTCTTGTTTCGGCAGGGCGAGCTTGCCGTGCAGTTCCCGCTCGTTCACTAACAGCCTCTGGGATCGGCTGCCGTTGTGCGACACGTATGATCGACGCCAGCGGCAAGATACGTTATTGGAATCCGGGCCTCCGAACGGATGTTTGGCTCCGCCGGTCACGAGATGATGGGCCGCGAAGTCCATAGCCTTCTTACTCCGGCCTGCTATCGAGAACAAGCCATTAAGGCGTTTTCTGAATTTAAGACCGCAGGGCAAGGAAAGACGGTCGGAAAGGTCTTGGAACTCACCGCGTTGAGAAAGGACCGGACGGAATTCCCTATCGAGATATCCGTCGCCGTATTCAAGATATCCAACCAGTGGTGTGCCGCTGCCATCATCAGAGACGTTACCGAACGCCACAAAACCCAGGAGGCTTTGGAACGTGAGAGGCAGTCGCTTTGGAGGATGATCCAGGTCAATGATCATGAACGCCAGTTGGTCGCCTACGACATCCATGATGGGCTGGCTCGGTATCTTGCCGGTGCGAACATGCAGTTACAGGTATTTAATGGACTTCGGGAGAGCAATCCGAAAGAGGCGAAGAAGGCTTACGACGCAGCTACGCAACTTGTTCGTCAGTCCCACGCTGAGGCACGTCGTCTAATCAGCGAGGTACGTCCCCCCGTCATCGACGAGATCGGGCTGGAAACGGCGATGGCACATCTGGTTCACGAACAACGGCAACGTGGAGGCCCGAAGATCGAATGCCATAGCAGCGTGCAGTTTGATCGCCTGCCCTCGATCTTGGAGAACGGCATTTACCGCATTGTCCAGGAGGCATTGACGAACGCATGCAAGCACAGCAAGAGCAAAAGCGTGACGGTCACCATGACTCAGGAGGGGCAGGATGTGCGGTCGGAAGTCCGGGACAATGGTTTTGGGTTCGACCCGGAAGTGGTTGAGGAGGGGCATTTCGGCTTGGAGGGTATTCGGCAACGGGTGCGACTCCTCGGCGGTCGGATGACTATCGAGAGCACACCTGGGAATGGAACAATGATCCAGGTCGTTGTGCCCATCGTGGAGAGGCAAAACGATGGATAGGCTGGCCTTGACGATGTACACCTCCGCCTTCACCCACGTCATGGTGCTGGTGGTCTTGAACATCTCTTGCACGTTGGTGGTACTGGCCTGGGGCTCTTCCGATTTGCTCTCCAACGCGTCCAGCACGAAACCGGAGAGTAGCTGATTCCAAACCTTCTGGCAAGTTGCGGGCTTGTCGAACACATCCAAGGCGACGGTCTTCCTCCCGATGGCAACGGCAGCCCCCGTCGGTGTTTCGAGCAAGCAAACCGGCGCGTAGTCTCCCAAATGGGCCGGCGTATGGGGCCAATCACCAGCGACATTCACCTTCCGGCCGACTTCGGACTCATTCGGAACCGGTCATTATCACGGCGGTTGCATTCCAGTCTTGCAACCTGACCGTGACATCCCAGCTCCTCGCCTTTTTCACCATGGTCGCGTCGGGCGTGGTGCGGTAGCCCTTGCAGTCAAACGTGAGACACATCGGTTTGGCAGAATGATCCCACTCGAAGGTGCCCGAAACGGCCGTCAGAATTCGCTCCTTGCCGACCAGATAGCCTTCATGAAGCTCGACCGGAGTGAAGGGGTACATGTGGTTGAGGATGCCGTATTCTCCCTTGCCCGGGCCTGCGCTCGGTATCGCCGCATAGGGGACGAACAGCGACCCGTTTCTCAACAGCAGAATCACGTACTTCTGGATGATCTCCGCCGCATGGTTCGTGGCAAACTCCCGGTTTCGGGACGGGCCGAACAGATCGCTGCGCCAGAGCCCGATTCCCTGGCCTATCGGGGAAGCGAGGTGTCCGGTAGCCGCCGCACGGCTCGCCGCCGGTTTCCCGGGAGCCAGCAGCTTCTTCACGGCGTCGAAGTCGGGCACCATCTCCCACATGGTCTCAGCCGTCGTGATGTACGGCAGGGATCTTAATTCCCGAGCGCCCGGATGTCCATTGGCAACGACCGCTCCGCCCTTTTCGATAACGTGCCTCAGGATCGCTACTCGGGCGGGAACGCTTACCAGAGCCGCGTCAGTGAATTTGCTGGCGATCTCCCCGCGATGGTTCAGGTCCACCGTGTGTCCGTCCCACTGTCCGTAATTGGTTCGGTAGCCGAAGTGCAGATCCGGGTTGAACTCAAATGAATCGAAATAGATCCCTTTGAATCCGGCGTTTGCCATGGCGTAGTCGGTCTGCCAGAGGATGTGCTGGTACTGGTGATTCCCAATCGCCGGGTAGAGCATCAGGTTGAAATCGTCAACGCCCCCCGCGCCAGCATACCACGTATCGATGAGCGCCCGGCCGCTGGACGACTTGAGCATCGAATTCCAATACGGCAGCGTTTCGAGCACTTTGCACTGCGCGGCCGTCAACTCCAGACCCATCTTCTTGGGCGTCTTGGGAATCAAGTTCCCGTCGGAGATGCTGCTGCGGAGGATTCCCACGCTGGGCGTCTCGATCTCCGCCAGTGGGATAGCGTCGGGCTGGGCGGCCAGCAGTTTCGCCGTCGTCCGTTTCACCTGCATCAACCATTCTTCGTTCGAGTAGCATTTCCCGGCTTCATAGAATTCCAGCCAGGGCGGTACGCAGTACATCGACGCCTTCAGGCCCGGTGGCACTCGCGGCGACCAGACGACCATGCCGGGAATCGTGAAGTTCACATTCCAATCCTTCCGCAGCCTGTTGATAAAGCCCCAGTAGTCGGGCTCTCGCGAAGGATAAAGCGTCCATTGCAGCGTGTAGCTTTTGTGCGGCTCCAGTCCAAAATGCTCCGTCCCGAATTGCACTGAGTTCGGCCTCCTGCACATACTGAGCTGGTAAGCGAAGACCGTGTCTTCCACCGCGATCCCCAGAGAACTATGGGCTTGCTTCAGGAGCACTGTGGGATTATTGCTGCACTCCGTGTTATCGATGATATTTGGCGCGCCGGCCAGATAGGCTTGCTCCCCGCCTATTTGTCCCGGCACCACGACTTCATACCGGATGCTCATTCCCAACGGGGCGTCCGTCTTGTTCTCGATGCTGTCCGCGACGGAGAACTTGCCGTCTTTCGAGGTAATTCGGCGCGTGACCCCATACCGCGCGGATTCGCCCTTTAGTGATAGCGCACCTCGCTCGTGCACGGGCAAGAGGGTCGTGTGCCAGTCGAGGTTCGCAGCGTCATCCCAGGTGAACTGATGATAGGAGATCGTATCCGAGGCGTAGGAAAACCCGGACCTAATCGCATATCTGTCTTGGCCACATTCGAATACCATTGCACCCGCTGGCGCTAACGTCAATTGGCACCCCTCGCCGGCGAGCCGCTGGCCTTCGATCTTCGGGACACCAACCAGCTTGACCGCGCGAATCCTCTCGACAACGTCCTTGCGCAGATAGCCCAGGGAAAGGTTCTCCACTCTCATCTCGGCGGGTAGCGGGGCTCTGGTGTTCGCTTTTGTACAACCGCTCGTGAAGGCGATGCTGTTGGGCAGACCGCCTTCCAGGTGATTGTCTGCGCCCCTCTTCAGGTACTCCGCAAGATCCGAGACGTCCAGGACGTACCAATATTCTTCATGGCGTGGTTCAATGACTCGCGGATCGAGCCCGCCATTGTCCAGGCCGAACATGATTGCCAGTTTATCGCCGTTCCACCAGGGATACTGCCCGCTGTCAATATGGAATTTCCCTCTGCGATTCAGCAATCGCTCCGAGCCATCAGTCGTATATCCGCCGACCACTTTGCCATTGATCTCGATCTTGACGTAGTAGTCGGCGAGCTTGACGGCGAACTCCTGCACCGGATAGAGTGCCCGGAATCGGATGCAGAGCGTCTTTGCTTCCTGTGCGGGAACCGATGGCAAGCTCACCGTTCGCTGCACAGGATCGGACCCCACGGGGAAAACGAGCGGACCGTCGGCTTGATAGACGGTTTCCCACGGGAGCTTCTGCGAGAGATTGCCGCCAGAAATGGCGGATATATCCTGCGAGTGGCAGGAAAGGGCGAAGCCCACCGCGATCGCGGAGGCGATCAACTGCCCGCGGCTGGCGGTGGATTGCGCTCCCTGCATGCCCGTGGCCATCAGGCGGCCGAGAAGCTTGGCCGAATTGAGCAGCAGATAAACGCCGAGCACGAAGCAGGCCAGGCGGTAGACGTCGCCGGGCCCGACGTTGAGCTGGAGCGGCACGTTTTCGCAGCCGGCCGCGCAGAATCGGGTGGCGATCCGGGGCGTAATCCAGACGAGCAGCCCGCCCAGCAAACCGCGGATGACTGCGGCACCGATGGCGGTGACGCTCTGGGCGCGAAACCCGAGCGACGGAAGGCCTGGCGAGCCGCACAGCGCCGACAGGAAGACCATGGTTCCCAACAGGCCATTGATTGCCGTGAAGACGTACGCCAGCCCCATCAGGCGAATTGCGACGATCAGCAAGATTCGCGTGGACATCGGTGCTTCTCCGCCTTGCTGTTATGTTCGGCCCCGCTCGCGGATCGACCGTGTGACAAGTTACGCCGGCCGTGCCTCAGTCCGAATTATTCGCGATCCCGGGTTTATGAACGCAGTGGGCGCAATCGAAGTCCGACGCGCAAGCGAGGCCAAGCGTCGATGGTTTCCTCCCTTGCGATTCGGGCTTCCATTGGGCCGTGAGTGATCTCGGTTGGCATAATCCGGGATTTCCCAAATACGCTCCGCTTGGATACGCTCCGAGCGACAACGTCCTGCCATGGTAGCCGAGAGTTGCGCGAGATTCCAGATCCTGATCCTCCCCGGGGACATGGCGATCTTCTCCGCGAGGTCTGGGATTCGTTTTGGGCTGGGGTGGCAACGGGCAACGCCCCGTGCTTGAGCATCGCTCCCTGCTGTGATATAGTTGAGCCGCGTCTACCGCGGTCGGTGCGCGAAGGCTCCGGAAAAACAACGATTAAGGCAAATCATGACACCGGAAGAGTTCCGCAAGTATGGCCACACCGTCGTGGACTGGATCGCGGATTACCGCACGCGCCTGGAGACGTTGCCGGTAATGTCGAAGACGGCACCGGGCGACATCCAGTCGCAGCTGCCGACAACGCCGCCCGAGAACGCAGAGTCGTTCGACGCGATCCTGGCGGATCTCGACCGCGTTGTGCTGCCCGGTCTCACGCTGTGGCAGCATCCGCGATTTTTCGGCTACTTCCCGGCCAACAGCATGCTTGCCAGCGTATTGGGCGACTACGTCAGTACCGGGCTCGGCGTACTGGGGCTGGCCTGGCAATCGAGCCCTGCCTTGACCGAAGTCGAGGAGGTGACCACCGGTTGGCTGCGCCAGATGGTGGGTTTGTCCGCCGCATGGAGCGGCGTGATTCAGGACACCGCTTCGACCAGCACACTCGTTGCGCTGCTGTCGGCACGGGAGCGCGCGACGGGCTATTGCCTCGCGCGAGGCGGCCTCCAGGCGGAAGGCAAGCCGTTGGTAGTGTACGCCTCGGCGCACAGCCACAGCTCGGTGGACAAGGCCGCGCTGTTGGCAGGCTTCGGTCGCGAAAATATCCATCACGTCGCACAAGATGCGGGTTATGCGATGCGTCCGGATGCCCTGGACATTGCCATTCAGGCCGATATCGCGGCGGGCAGGATCCCTTGTGCGGTCGTTGCGACCACGGGCACGACCACGACGACGGCTATCGACCCAGTTGGTGCGATCGCCGCGGTGGCGCGGCGGCGCGGCATCTGGCTGCACGTCGACGCCGCAATGGCCGGTTCGGCCATGATCCTGCCCGAGTGCCGAACCATGTGGGAGGGGATCGAGGACGCGGATTCGATCGTCCTCAATCCGCACAAGTGGCTCGGCGTGGCTTTCGACTGCTCGGCGTACTTCGTGCGCGACTCGGAGCATCTCGTCCGCGTTATGTCCACCAACCCGAGTTACCTTCAGTCATCGGCAGATGGTCGGGTGACGAACTATCGCGACTGGGGCCTGCCTCTTGGCCGGCGTTTTCGCGCTCTCAAGCTGTGGTTCCTCATTCGTGAGCAGGGGGTGTCCGGCCTGCAGGCGCGGTTGCGGCGCGACCTGGAAAACGCACGCTGGTTTGCCGAGCAGGTGCGAGCCACGAAGGGGTGGCGCGTGCTCGCCCCGGTGTCGCTGCAGACGGTGTGCCTTCGCCATGAACCGGACGGCATGTCCGACGAGGCACTGGACCAGCACACGCAAGCGTGGGCGGAGCGGCTGAACCGGTCGGGCCTGACCTATCTTACACCCGCGGTCCTGGATGGGCGTTGGATGGTCCGCGTGTCGGTTGGTACGGAAGGCACCGAGCGCGCGCATGTCGAGCAGGTGTGGGCGGCGATGCAAGCGGAGGCGCTGAAAAGCGACCGATCGGCCCCAGGCGGCGGTGTGGGCCGTGCGTAAGTCCTCGGTTCAACGCCGTGGCCCGGGTTTGTTGAGAACTGCCGCCTCGGCCGGGATTCCCGACTACGTGGAGGCTTGTCTCTACGCCAAGGAGTCACACTCCGCAAGCGGGCTGCGCGTTCCGAAGAGGCCGCCAACGCGGTGGCCTTTCTGCTCCGCCCGCGTTCCAGCGGCGTCAACGCCCAGCGGATCATGGTCGACGCGGGAATCGCAGTCAACTATTTCGACCACGACCTGATCCACCGGGCGATGCGTCCGGAGTACCGCTCGCGGTGCCCGACGCCGCAACTGTTGCTCGCCCGCGCGGCCATTGCAATAATATAGTCATGGCCACGACGTGCGAATCGCTTGCGATGGCGGTGCGCCATCATCAAATGGGGCAACTCCAGGCCGCCGAGCAGATTTACCGGCGGATTCTCGCCGTCGAGCCCGACCGCGCCGAGGCCTGGCACCTGCTAGGCATGGTGCTCGTCCAGTCGGGCCAGCACGAGACCGGAGTTGAGTGCATCCGCCGGGCCTTGGCCCTCAGGCCCGATTTTTTCGAGGCACACTATAACCTGGGCAATGCGCTCAAGAGCCAGGGAGAACTGGCGAAATCCGCCGCCTGTTACCGCCGGGCGCTGGAGCTGAAGCCCGACTGTGCCGAGGCACTCAACAACCTCGGTATCGTGCTCCGGCACCAGGGCCGGCTCGACGAGGCGGTTGCCTGCTACCGCCGCGTGCTGGCGATTCAGCCCGACGGCGCCGCCACGCATTACAATCTGGGCGTCGCGCTGCAGGATCGCGGGATGCTCGACGAGGCGGTCGCCTGCTATCGCCGGGCCGTGGAACTGAAACCCGATTATGCCAAGGCCGTCGTTTGCCTCGCCAGCGCCTTGCAGAGCCAAAACAAGTTCGACGCGGCCGCCGAGTGGTACCACCGGGCTGTGGAACTGAATCCCGGCGCAGCCGAATTGCACTACAACCTCGGCGCCGCTTGTCAGCACGTTGGCAACCTCGACGAGGCCGTCGCCTGTTATCGCCGCGCTCTGGAACTCCGGCCCGAAGACGCCGAAACCCACAATAACCTCGGAGCAGCTCTCCAATACCAGGGGAAGACGTCCGAGGCGATCGCGTGCTACCACCGGGCGTTGCAGTTGAATCCGGACTTTTCGGCAGCGCACAACAACCTCGGCAACGCACTGCGCGATCGGGGGAATTTGGACGAGGCCGTCACCTGTTATCGCCGGGCCTTGGATTGCGACGCGGACAACCCCGACGCCCACACTTATCTCGCGCTGGCCTGGCTGGTGGCCGGCGATTGGCAGCGCGGCTGGTCCGAATACGAATGGCGGTGGCGGACCAAGCAGGCATCGCCGCGGCGATTCGCCCAGCCCCTTTGGGACGGCTCGCCGCCGGCCGGGAAAACCATCCTTTTGCACTCCGAGCAAGGCTTGGGCGACACGCTCCAGTTCGTGCGTTATGCGGCAATCGTCAAACGCCTCGGGGCCACGGTGATCGTGGGATGCCAGAAGGCGTTGACGCCGCTTCTGGCCGGTTGTCCGGGCATCGATCGTCTCGTGGCCGAAGGCGATGTGCTTCCGCAGTTCGACCTTCAAGCACCGCTCTTGAGCCTGCCGAGAATCCTGCAGACCTCGCTCGATTCCGCTCCCGCGGCGGTTCCCTACCTGTTTGCCGCGCCGGCGTTGATCGAAGCCTGGAAGGAGAAGATCCGCGACGTGCCGGGCTTCAAGGTCGGGATTAATTGGCAAGGGCGCCCGGGGCCTGGCCCTTGGGTGGCCCGCAATATTCCTTTGCGACAATTCGCCCCGCTGGCACAAGTGCCCGGCGTCCGGTTAATCAGCCTGCAGCAGGGCCCCGGACGCGAGGAATTGACGTGCGGGCCCGAGCATCTGCCGGTGCTCGACCCGGGCGACGAAGTGGACCGTGCGGCGGGCGCATTCATGGACACCGCGGCGATCATGATGAATTGCGACATGGTCATCACTTCGGATACGGCCGTGCCGCACCTGGCGGGCGCGTTGCGAGTTCCCGTTTGGCTGGCGTTGCCGTTCGCTCCCGACTGGCGCTGGATGCTCGCCCGCGCCGACAGTCCCTGGTATCCTACGATGCGGCTGTTTCGACAGACTTCGCCGGGCGATTGGCAAGGCGTGTTTTGCGAGATCGAAAAGACGTTGCGCGCGCGTATTCAACGGGTGTGAGATCCGGTGCAAAGAGCGTTTGGGAGCCACCGCCGACCCATTCTTTGTGGCCTGGATGGCCGGAGAGCGGCCATCCTGATCTGCATCATCGCGAAGATGTTGGGCCACTAGGCCGAGTTGGACAACTCGAAGACGGTGCCACCACCCGTGGTCCAGGAAGTTGTGCCGAACAGATCGCCGCTAGAGTCTTCGACTACGCCACCATAGGGGTTGGCCCCGTTGGTACCGTTGAAATTGGCGAGCGTGGTGACCGAGCCGCTGCCGAAGGGGATGTCAAAGACCGTACCCAGCCCGTCGCTGCCGCCGCTGGTGGTGGTGCCGAAGAGGTTGCCGCTGGGATCTTCCGCGAGAGCGCCAGAGGGAGCGGATCCATTGGCGCCATTGAAGGAGGCCAGCGTGAGGATTGAGGTGCTGCCGGCGGCGATCTCGAAGACCGTGCCGGAGCCGAAGGAACCACCGGTCGCGGTAGTGCCAAACAGGTTGCCGTGGCTGTCCTCGATCAGAGTAGCCTTAGGACTGGCGCCGTTGGTGTTATTGAACGACGCCAGGGTGGTGATCGAATTGCTGCCGGCTTGGATTTCGAACACGGTTCCAAGGCCGGAGGCGCCGCCGGCGGAGGTGGTGCCGAAGAGATTGCCGCCGGCATCCTCGACCAGGCCGCCTTCGGGGGACGCGCCGTTGACGCCGTTGAAACTGGCCAGCGTGGTGGCGGCCCCGCTGTCGACTTTGACTTCGAACACCGTTCCCATCCCGAACTGGCCGCCGGAGGCGGTGGTGCCGAAGAGGTTTCCGCTAGCGTCTTCCACAACACCGGCCATGGGCGTCGCTCCATTGGTGCCGTTGAAGGAAGCCAGGGTGCTGATCACGCCGCTCCCCGCGAGGACTTCGAACACCGTGCCTTGGGAGAACGCACCGCCGTCGGGGGTGGTGCCGAAGAGATTGCCGCTGGCGTCTTCGACCAGGCCGGAGGCGGGATTCATGCCGTCGGTGCCGTTGAACGAGGCAAGGGTGGTGACGGAGCCGGTGGCGGCGTTGACTTCGAAGACGGTGCCGTCGCCGAACGCTCCGCCGGCGGAGGTGGTGCCGAACAGGTGGCCGCTGGCATCCTCGATCAGCGGCCCCATGGGATTGGTGCCGTTGGGATCGGAGGGGGTGGCCAAGGTGGTCGCCGAGCCGCTGCCGCTGGCGACTTCGAAGACGGTGCCGTATCCCGACCCGCTGACGTTCATCGTGGTGCCGAACAAATCGCCGCTGGCGTCTTCGACGAGGCCGCCATAGGGGTTTAAGCCGCCCGTCTGGTTGAAAGCGGCGAGCGTGGTGACGCTATGGCTTCCCGACTCAATTTCGAACACCGTGCCATACCCGTCCGGCCCCTGGTGGACGGTGGTGCCGAAGAGATCGCCGCTGGCGTCTTCGAACAGCGGGGCATAGGGGTTGGCCCCGTTGCTGTCGTTGAAGGTGGCGACCGTGGTGATGCTGCCGCCGGTCGACGGAATTTCGAACACCGTCCCGTCACTCGATGCGCCGCCGTTCGGAGTAGTGCCAAAGAGATCGCCGCCGGCGTCCTCGACCAAGCCCGCCTGCGGGTACGAGCCGTTGGTGCCGTTGAAGCTGGCCAGTACGGTGATGGTGCCGCTACCGGCCTTCACTTCGAACACGGTGCCGCGGTTGAATGCGCCGCCGGTTCCGGTGGTGCCGAAGAGATCGCCGCTGGCGTCTTCGACCAGGTTCCCGTAGGGGTTACTCCCGTCGGTGGAATTGAAGGAGGCCAATGTGGTGATGCTGCCGCTGCCGGCGCGGATTTCAAAGACGGTGCCGTAGGGGCCGAACGCTCCGCCGAGGTTGGTGGTGCCGAAGAGATCGCCGCTGGCGTCTTCGATCAGCCCGCCAAGGGGAACCCTGCCATCGGTGGAATTGAAGGAGGCCAGCGTGGTGACCAAACCGGTGATCGTACCATTGTCGGCCTTCACTTCGAACACGGTGCCGTCGCCGAACGCACCGCCCGCGGAGGTGGTGCCAAAGAGATTGCCGCTGGCGTCTTCGACCAGGTTCCCATAGGGGCTGGCTCCGTTGACGAGGTTGAATGAGGCCAGGATGGTGATCGAGCGGCTGCCGGCTTGGATATCGTAGACCGTTCCCCAGCCGTACGTGCCGCCGGTGACCGCGGTGCCGAACAAGTCGCCGTTGCTGTCGCGAATCACGCCCGATTCCAATTCGGCGCCCTGGGGCGCATTGAGCAGTGCCAGGGTGGTGAGATTGGTGGGGGGCGGCTGGCTGGCGGGGGCCCCGATCACAATCGGCGAGTTCAGGCTGGAGAACTTGGCGGTGCTCGTCGAGAAGTCGTACATGTAGCCGTCGAGGTAATAAGTACCGGCGGCCACGTCAGTGGTATTCCAACTGTACGAGCCGGCGCCGTTGGCCGCGGCGACCTCGTCGATCTCGATCCAGTGCTCGTTGGCGTCGAAGGGCGTTGCGTCCGGGTCGTAGCCTAGGGTGATCTTCGCCGGCCCGGCGACGTCCACGTTAGCCGCGGTCCACTGGATGGTCACGCTCACGCCGGCGCTGAACGTACCCGAAGTCGGGCCGAGGAGCGTAAAGGCGGGCGGGGCGCCGCCGGTGATGACAATCGACGTACCGAGGTGCGCGTACACCGCCTGGTGCGTCGCGAAATCAAAGATGTAACCGCCGAGGTAGTACGTGCCCGAAGCGGCACTGGTCGTGTTCCAAATGTACGATCCCGCGCCGTTGGCCGCGGTGACCTGGTCGACCTCGATCCAGTGCTCGTTGGCGTCGACTGCTGCGTCCGGGTCGTAGCCTAGACTGATCTTGCTAGGCCCGGCCACGTCGGCGTTGGCCGCCGACCATTGGATGGTCACGCTCACCCCGGCGCTGAATGTGCCTGCAGTGGGGCCGGTGAGCGTAAAGGTGGGGGGCGCGCCGATAATGACGATCGACGTACCAAGGTGGGAGTAAATCGCCTGGTCCGTCGAGAAATCGTACATGTAACCGCTAAGGTAGTAGACGCCTGAAGCGACGCCGCTGGTGTTCCAATCGTACGACGCCGCACCGTTGGCCGCGGTGACTCCGTCGATCTCGATCCAGTGCTCATTGGCATCGAACGGCGTGGTGTCCCGGTCGTAACCGAGACTGATCTTGGAGGGTCCCGCCACGTCGACATTCGTGGCCGTCCAATTAATCGACACGCTCACCCCGGCGCTGAACGTACCTGAGCCTGGGGCGAGGAGCGTAAAAGCAGGGGGAGCGCCGCCGGTGATGACGATCGACGTACTAAGGTGGGAGTAAATCGCCTGGTCCGTCGAGAAATCGTACATGTAACCGCCGAGGTAGTAGGTCCCCGAAGCGGCGCCGGTGGTGTTCCAATTGAATGCGCCTGCGCCGTTGGCCGCAGTGACCTGGTCGACCTCGATCCAGTGCTCGTTGGCGTCGATCGCGGCCTCCGGGTCGTAGCCCAGACTGATCTTGCTAGGCCCTGTCACGTCAACGTTGGCCGCCGACCATTGGATGGTCACACTTACCCCGGCGCTGAATGTGCCCGCGGTGGGGCCGGTGAGCGTGAAACTGGGCTGCCCGGCGCCGACGTCGGTGACCGAGGTTTCGACGGTGGGTGTCGGGCCGTTGGTTCCCTTGAGGGCGGTCAAGCTGGGAGAACTGAGAGAAAGCAGACGACGAACCTCCAGGTCCTCGAAGACCAACCGTCGCGGCCGCGGGTGGCGGTTTCCCCGGTTAAAGGAACGCGTGCCGAGCATTTTCCGAACCATAGCGATACGTCCCCTCGTGGCGGTGCGCCGTCGTCCGCGAACAACCGCCAACGGCGCTTAGCCAACGATCTCGATTTCCCCTTGTTCCCACGAACCTATCCAAGAACCGCGTCGAGCCGGTCGTGGATACCGTGTCCAAGCAGGATTGTCGGAGCGGTTCTAAGCCACAAAACGGAACACACTCCCGCAAAAAGCGTGCCGACCCGCGTGGCCCTCAGAAAACGGCGGTGGCGCAGGCGCGATTGCGACCATCGCTGGCGCAGCACGTCGAGCCTCCGCCGACTGGCGAGCAGCCCCTCGTGCATACCAAAAGCCCGATGCGCTAGCCACACGGCCAGTCATGGTACCAGCTCGGCGGCCAGCGGGCGTTTTTTTCTTTGCAGATCGTCTCGTCGTTCATCAACAGCGCTCAGCTTCGCTCGTGACGACTTCTCCGGGAAAAGAGTCCGGAACCAAAACCACTCGCACACTAACACTCCAGGGTAATCTCAGCCCCGTCGCTGTATGGTTTCGCGACGGGCCAGCAGATTCTGTCGTCCGTCGGCACCTCGATCGTTATTACTTGAGCCGGTATGTGGCCCGCCGCCGGTGGGCAGCGTGACCGATGGCCCGCGACGAAATCTTGTTGGGGGAAATGGCAAGCGTTATACTTTTGCCCATGAAAACACAACCATGGAAAACCGTGATTCTGGGACTGATGTTGGCCTTGGCACGGCAATCACGGGGCGCCGACGCCATTTGGCTGGCGGCGGCCGATGGCGTTGCCAAGAGCGGCTCGAAGCTACTCATCGACCGTAACACGGCTGATTACGGCGTCATGGCCGAGCGCGAGGCATCCGGCGGACGCTTCGTGCGGCTGATGCCGGCAGCACGGTTGACGTTCGAGCCGTTCTCGATCGACGCGCCCGGTTGCCGGATGGTCTGGGTGCGTTGCTTTGCCATCCAGAAGCGGCTGCTGAACGTAAGAATCGACGGGCATGACGTGGGCACCAGCAGCGGGGCGACCGGCCATGCGGCGCTGGTCTGGCAGTGCGTGGGACGCATCAATCTCGATCGCGGCCGGCACACGGCGGAAGTGAGCGCGGCCGCAGGAAACTCTCAGGCGGCTTACGCCGATTGCCTGGTACTGGTCGCCGGCCGTGATGCGATTCCGGTGGGCCGCCGCGGGGAAATACTTGTCGGCCGCAGTGTCGAGCGGATCAGCGACAACTTCGCCGATCGCGACATGCAGAGCGTGGGCCAACGTTGGCAAATCAAGCCCCCGCCGGGAAACGACGCGGCCGTCGATCTGCTGCCTCGCGAAAACGGCGGTGCGATTCACATTCACAACGGGGCCGGCGAGCCCTTCCGGCTTACCAGCCGGCGATTTCTCTGGCTCAAGCCGGGCGATCAGCTCACGGTGCGGCTGCGAGTGCGCAAGGGGACGCTGTGCGAGCGGCTGTCGATCGCCGTGGCCGGCGTGGGTACATTCGAGCCGCAACTCTACCGGCAGTTCCAGGACGCCGAATGCACGTGGCTGGTCCCGGCGGGAATCGGCGGCCCGTTGATCGTTGAACTCTTCGGTCAGGGCGGGGGCGACACTTACATCAGCCGCCTGGAGGCCTGCCGCCGCGCTCCGCCGCTGTCGCCTTATGAGACCGGGCGTTTTCTGCCCAAGCCCAACGTGCAGCGCGAAGGGCGACTATTCGAGATCGAGCGCTACGTCGTCAATCGCGAGGCGATCAGCGAAGAAGATCGCGACAACGACCGAAAGTGGGCTTTGTGCCGCTTGAGCCGCGAGCGGAACACCCCCTGGTTCTCGCGGGGCACGGTGCTCAAGTCCGACACGGTTGCCGCCGACCGGGCGACGCCGGAGGAAGGCTGCCCGCCGCTACACGTCCGCGTCGGACCGCTGGAACCGGGCCGCTACCAGGTGTATATGAGCATCCCGGGGCGGGCTTTGGCCCTATCGCTCGACGGTCGGCGGTGGCAGCGATTGCCGGGTAAGGAGCTGCCCAACCTCGGCGTCGTTTCGCTCGCGTCGCGGGAGTTCGAGTTCTGGCTCGACGACCGGTTCGCCGAGCCGGGCAATCCGGGTCCAACTTACGTCGATTTCATTCGTTTCCTGCCCATTGAAGATCCTGCCTACACGATGGCCCGCAGCCCGCGGCCCGGCAAGCTCGACCAAGGCTCGCAATCGCGTGGCAACGTGACGTTGATCGTCGAAAACGCCACGGCGCTCGGCCGCAACGAGCCACTACGTTGCGGCGTGCCGATCCCGCGCGGCGAACTTGCTTCGGCCGCGCAGACGCGGCTGCTCGACGATCGAGGCGTCGACCTGCCCGCGCACGTCGCAAGCACGGGCGTCTGGCCCGACGGGAGTGTGAAATGGCTTTTGGTCGATTTCTCGGCCGACGTCCCGCCGCGGGCCAACCGAACGTTCACGCTCCAATATGGCAATAACGTTCGCGGCCGGTCGCCGGCAAACGGAATGCGGATCGAGCGGTCGGCCGGCCTGGCAACGATCGATACGGGGGCAGCGCGGTGGTCGATCGACGCCCGACGCGGCGGCCGGGTCGAGGGCCGGCTGCCGGGGGTTACGGAGCCGGCGCTGACGCTGGTCGATTTCGTGATCACCGGTCCGAAGGGACAACAGTGGCGATCGTCGCACGACTCGCGGGCCAGGATCGAAATCGCGGAAAGCGGCCCACTGCAGGCTGTGGTCCGAGTGCGCGGCGACCTGGTTGATGACGCCGGGCAGTCGCCGCTCGGCTTCGATACCCGTATCCATCTGTTCGCCGGTCGTCGCGAAATGCTGATCGAGCCGGGTTTCTCGATGAAGGCCGAGCCGGAAACGCTCGATCTGTGGTCGATCAATCTGGAACTATCCGGCCCTTGGACCGAAGGTGGCGTGCGGACTGCGTTGAATGCCGCAGACGGAACCTCGCCCGGTGCTGCGAGGTTATCTGTGGCTGACCATCCGGCACTGGTCCAAGGGGGCGACGAGGTCTATGGTTGTCAGGGCTCGTATCCGGCTCGGCTGACGGATGGGGCCGGGCACGTATTGGCCCAAGGCCAACAAGCCGCGGGCTGGGTGCAGGTCGGCGGGCCGCCGGCGCCGGTCCTGGTCTGTGTGCCGCACTTCTGGGAGCAGTTCCCTAAAGCTCTGCGGTGCGGGCCGAAGACGCTGGTGGTTGAATTGTGGTCGGCACAGAGTGGCGGCCGTCCGTTTGTCGCCCACGCGGGGGCTGGCAAGAGTCACCAGGTGGGAATCAGCCTCGGTTCGGCTTTGCCCGAACGGTGGCTAACGCCATTACACGCGTGTTGCACGCCCGAGTGGTATTGCCGCAGCGGCGCGTTTGACGAGGTTGTTCCGCGGCGCGAAGGGAAGTATTCCAACTACGAAGCCATCGTGCCGGCCGCGTTCGAGAGGATGCTGGCCGATCGGGCGGGCTACGGCATGGAGAACTGGGGCGATGTCTGGCAGGAAGGCTACGTGCCCAAGGCCAAGACGTGGTCGAACCAGGAGTGGGACCTGGCCAACAGTTGGGTGATGGCCTACGTGCGGACGGGCCAGCGGCGCTATCTGGACTTCGCCCACGAGGCCGCCCGGCATTTCGCCGACGTCGATTGCATACATGCGGCCATTCACCCAGGTCTGGTGGGCGGGTCGTGGATGCACGCCCACACCTCGTTGCGCGGCCACCAATTGGAGCCGCCCAATTTCGCTCACGCCGGTTGGGTCGAAGGGCTGCTGAACGTCTATCACCTAACTGGCGACCGGCGGGGCCTTGACGCGGCGCGGGGGATCGCCGACTACATTTGCCGGCATGCTCCGCCGACCGACCATCACGGTCCCGACGGACCGGCCTATCACCTGTCGATTCAGCGTCCTGCCGGGTGGCCGCTGACGACGTTGGGGTTGCTGTACCGCGAAACCTGGGAGCCGGTATACCTGCAAACGTCGCGGCGGATCGTCGACTACGCTCGGCGAATCCAGGACCCCGACCGTGGCATCTGGGATGCCCAGGTCGGCCACGAGGTCCCCTACCGCGGCGGCTGCGTCTTCGCCTACACGTTGTTTCGCGGCCTGCGACTGTTCTACGACGCGACGGGCGAATCGCGGGCCCGGCAGGACTATCTGCACGCTGCGCGGTGGATTTTCGGCGAGATGTGGCGGCCCGGGCACCTTTATCTCTACGAGCAGTGCCCGCTGCACGAGCCCGGCACGAGGGTGCCCTTCACCCTCAGCGAGATGGCTGGCTACGCCACGCGGATTTCGGGCGACCCGCTCTACGCCGCGATTGGCTATGATGCCCTGCGGCAGCACTCGGCCGCCGGTGTGAAGAGTTGGATGGTCGACTCGGCGCGGCGATCGCAATGGGCCAACGGCATCCTCCAGCAGGTGCCGCGGTTGCTATACGACTGGGAGCAGACCGGGTTGAGCGTGGACGACAAGGTTACGCTCCGTGCAACGGCCCCTTCGACGCCGGTGTCGGCCGGGCCGCCCGTGATGGTGCGGCTAATGTTGAACAACCAGACAGCGGCGGCGTTGGAGGATGTCTCGGCGGAATGCCTGATCCGCGGCGACTGGAAAGCGCGGATCGTGGCCTGCCCCAGCGGGGTTGCTGCCGGAGCTGCCGTGGCGGTTGAGGTTTCTTGCCAGGGCCCGTCGCGGATCGCCCTGTATGAACTGCAAAACGACTTGGCGCATGTCCATGTGTTGGTCCGCTATTGTCAAGGAGGCGCCGCGAAATGCGCGTGGGGTTACGCCCGCCTGGACGTGAGCGATCGACCAGGAACGGCCGTTGAAGGTCGAACAGCCACGGAACGGAGTCGAAATGAGAAACGCCAGGCTGGTCCCAGTTCGTAACGGGTGCAATATGAATCGGCACAGAACGTTCGTCCGCCGCATGCTGCCGGGACTGTTGCTTTCCTGGCACGCGCCGTTCTTCGCCGTTAAGAACGCAGTGGGCACGCCACCGCCCCCACCGGACAGTGGCGGCCCGCAAGCGTGCGCGACGGCCGTGGTGTTGGAGGTGTCGCCGGGAAGCACGACCGTTGCGACACGCCGGTGGAGTGTCAGTTGCCGGAACGCGGCCCTGTCCGGAGCCTCCGGTCAACGAAGCACGGGCGCATGAGCATTGCCCCGGGCAACGCTATCGACGTGCCTCGTGGCAGTTTCATCTTCCCAAATCATGGGCGCCACGAAACGCATGGCATGAACGGCCCCACGGCCGTTGACGTGGGTTTCATTGACATAAAAGGACTCGGTCGCGGAGCCTGCGCAGTATACGCTTCCATTCCAAAACGCCATATTCAGTGGTATCACTTTCCCCAAGGAACGCTCCTGAATTCGCTGCGCCAGCGCGCTTTGGAGCTTCGCACGAGCGTTGTATGCCTGCGCCGGAGTTGAATTGATCCTCCAGTCGACCTTCAGGCCCCAGTCAAAACGGCGGAGCGTCTGCCCATCGGTGTCAGGGACAGTCAAGAAGACAAAGACTTGCTTTTTCGACAACTTCAGCCGCTCACACGTTCTTGCGGCTTCGTTGACATCCTCGTCGTTCCGCAGATGGCTAAACCATGAAGAAACCAGGAATACATCCCTGATCTCTCGGGTTTCCTCCAGCCACCGGATGATGGGCTCCCGGTCTTGTCGCGGGTTATACAGGCCGCCTCCAAGGTCTTGGTCCAACGTAAAATCGTGCTTCAGATTGATATACAAGCCGGCCCGTCCCCACTCCGAGGCCACAGCGTCAACTCCCGGCAATAGAGCCAAAGCATGGCTGTCTCCCCATAGTACAAAATCCGGCTGCACATCCTTCCTACCAATCGATATCAGCAGGTCGGACTTCCGGCTCATCATATCTTCCAAGCGGCATTTGGACCGCCGCTGGTCGTGAGCAAGCTCCCACTTTCCCCAAGTGTCTACCGTGCCCCACTGCATGGCGAGTGTGCCGTTCCGCGAGCGGGTATTATTCAGGACCATGCAGGCGACCGTGAGTACAACACTGCATACGACAAGCACGCCGAACGCGTGCTTCGCATCAAAAGCCTGGCACCGTCGGACCGGTGTTTCAACGTAGCGCCATGAAAGCCAAGCGGCTGCAAAGGTGGCCATAAGACACCCTACGCCCTTTTCAACCGAATGGTTTGCAGCCATAAACACAAAAAGCGGCCAGTGCCAAAGATAGAGGGAGTAGGAGATCTTTCCAACCCCGACAGCAGGAGCCAATGAAAGCAGTGTGCCCGTAGGACCCGAGCTGCCGTAACGAATCAGGAGGGAGGCACCAAGCACCGACGGGACCGCCGCCAAGCCCGGAAATGAGACCTTGTCTTTCAAGAATATGTAGGGTATCAGGACCAGGGCCAGACCTGTCCAGCCTAACGCAGCACTAGAAACTGGCCTTCCGCACTTGACTCGTGGCAGTTGGGAAAGAATCGAACCCGCCAGCAACTCCCAGGCGCGACTAGGAAGCATGTAGAAGGCAAATGATGAGTTTCCGCTGCATAAGGCAAGTTGGCCACAGAGGAATGACACGGCACAAAGCAGCACCAGATTCTGCAATAAGAAGTTCTTCTTTGCGAGCCAAAGGCACCAGATACCGAGAGGGACGACCAGATAGAATTGCTCTTCGACTCCCAGCGACCAAAGATGAAGAAGTGGATTCTCTCGGGCGCTGAGGTCGAAGTAGTTGATCACCTTGGCGAAGTAGATGTTCGTAGAGTAGGCGATGCTGTAGAGGGCCGTTGAGCTGACTGACTGGGCCCTAATCACGGGATATCTGAGCACCGAGATCAATAAGACGACGGCGATGAGAGCATAATAAGCCGGCAGAATGCGTTTGATTCGACGAACATAGAAGCCGGTGATGGAAAAGCTCCGGTTACGCAGGTCGGAGATGATGCCGCCGGTAATCAGGTAACCAGAGATTACGAAGAAGACATCAACGCCTGTGAATCCTCCAGGACATGTTTTGGGGACCAGATGGTAGAGAATTACGGGAATGATCGCCAGTGCGCGCAGACCGTCCAAATATGGAAGCCAATGCCGATCGGCCGCGGCCGTCAGACTGCTTGAATTCAGAGCCGGTCGTGAATTTGCACGCATTGGAAACAACCACCCCTTCTTGCTTTCCATCAGGGGTCCTTAGCACCTCGGCAGCTACCCCCGGACGCGCTCCCTCGGCCGGGAAAAAACAAAATCGCGTAACGCGATATGGTTTCTACCGCTGGAGGATTTATCGAATCCTCAAAAGCAGCAAATGAGGCGTAATCGGTTAATTCGCTACAGGTTACGGCAAGCCGCGCGCAATAATTGTTAAATCCGGTAGAGATAACGCAATCGATACAGTTTCACCTCGCAGCGCCCGGGCGAGCGGGGTCGCAGAACTGGCAACGACCCATCGCGTTGGCTGGTTGGCGCAGGTGCCCTGGACCGGCCGCGCGTCGTCCGAGTTGCTGAACCCCGCCAGCGCGCCATGGCCCGCAGGATCCCGCTAACGGCGTTTCGTCGTCGGAGGCACCCTAAGGGCGATGCAAACGCCGAAGCCGCCAGCGGGCCGCAGAGGAGCGCAGGCGGGTTCTTGATGGTGTTGGCGGGGCGGGGGACGAAGTCGCCGACCGTCACTGGTCGCGAGATCCGGCCCCATAGCGGTTGAACTTCGCCGCGGCGACTTACCGGGTTGCCTCAGGGGTGTGCCCGACGCCCCAGCTTCGATTCGGATTGGGGCCCAGATCCAATTCCAAGGCCCCCCCGGCGACGAGCTGGGCATGATCGAACCAACATTGCGTCAGCGCACGGCCATTGAGCCTGGCCGATTGAATGTACACGTTTGGCGGAGCGTTGTTGCGAGTGGCGATCGTGAACTGCCGGCCGGGGAAATAGTCGCCACGCAGGTGGATCGTCACGCGATCGAACAGCGGACTGGTGATCTGATAGGTCGGTTTCAAGGCCGCCCCGCCTTGCACGTCGAACAGTCCGACGGCCATCAGCACGCCCACCGCTCCCATCTGTCCCTGGTCTTCGTCGCCACTGTAGCCACCGTAGGGAGTGATGTCGCCGTAGGCCTGCTCCTTGACCGCACGGACCCACTTCTGGCTCAACCACGGCGCGCCGGCTAGATTGAACATGTGGGCCAAAGCGGTCGAGGGCTGATTGCCGTAATCCATCCAGTACATATCGGGCTTACCGTGCGGGGCGGCGAACCTGGCCGGGGCAGCCTGCTGGAACTGCCGATCCAGGGCCGCGACGTACTGCTCCGGCCCGCCGAATAGCGCGATCAACCCCGGCACGTCGTGCGGCACGAAATGCGTGTACATCGCCGAATTCGCCTCGCAGAAGCCCTTGGCCGATTTCGGACCCACCGCCTGGAAGCCAGGCAGCCACGAGCCGTCTTTGAGCCGCGGCCGCATGAACTTTATCGCAGGGTCCCACAGGTTTCGGTAGTTGTTTGAGCGCTGCAGCAACCACTGGGCATCGGATGTCTTGCCCAGCGCCATCGCAAGCTGACCCAGGCACCAGTCCTCATAGGCGTATTCCAGCGTCATGGCGGCCCCGTCCTTATGGCCGCCGTGGCCTTCGATCCCTTCCGGAACGTAGCCCCGCCCGACGTAATATTTCATCCCGCCGCCGCAGGCCTGGGGATCGTGCTCGTAGCCGGCGTGATCCCGGATCCCGCCCGGCAAGGCGTTCTTGCGCAGACCCTCGTAGGCCTTTTCGACGTCGTAATGGCGGATTCCCTTGGCATAGGCGGCCGCAAAAAGAGGCACGGCCGTGTCGCCGATCATCACATACGTATAATTGCCCCCCGAGGGGCCGCGGGGGATCAGCCCGCCGCTGCGGTACATGTCGACCATCGTGTTGCAGAAAGCATCCATGACCTCCGGATAGGCAAACGACCAGAGGAGGTTCAGCGACCACTGCGACCCCCACAGGGCGTCGAAGTTGTGATGCGGATAGAGCGGGCGGCCATCGGGACCCAACCGCACCTGCCGCACAACGGGCTGCGGGCCGGTCATGTCGCAATAGCGGCCGTCGACGTCGCTGACGATCCGGCGGCCCAACAGCGCGTGCCAGAGATCGCTGTAGAACTTCACCTGCTGGGCTTGGCTCCCCCCCTCGATCTCGATGCGACCCAGCCAACGGTTCCAGTCGTCGGTCGATTCTCGTACCACCCGGTCGAAATCCCAGTGCGGCAATTCGGCCTGCAGGTTGCGTCGGGCGCCTTCCATGCTCACATAAGAAATGGCCACCTTCAACAACAGCGGTTTGCTGCTCTTGGCAAACCGAACGTATGCCCCGGCGTCTTTGCCGGCGATTTGCTGAACGGGCTCGGCCAACGGTTTCTTTTCTACCCAGCCACCGAATTTCTCGATGGGCCGATCGAACTGGGCCACGAAGTACACGGTAAACGGCTTGGGCCGCCGCGGCGTGGGAGCCATCACCGCCCGGCCGACGACTTCCGCCGGCCCGCTCTGTCGTACTTCACTGTGTGTGATTTGAGCCATGAGCGTGGCGCCGCTGTCCAGCAGTATCTGTGGGGTCTGGTCTGCCGGGAACAGATAACGGTGCAGTCCGACGCGGGTGGTCGACGTCAGTTCGGCCGTGATCCCGTAGGTCTTCAGCACGATCTTGTGGTAACCGGGGTGGATGATTTCATCGCTGTGCGAAAAGTCAGAAGCGTAGACGTCTGGCCCCAGATGTCCGCGCATCGGTCCCACGGTGGGCATGACCGCCACGCCGAAGAGCTGCCAGCCGTGGACGTGGCTGAAGCAACGGACTTTCGTATCGCCATAGACATAGCCGTGCATCCAGTCGTCGCCCAGGCGCGTGTCTGGACTCAAATTGACCATCCCGAAGGGGCGGCACGCCGAGGCGAAATAGAACCATCGCGACGCATGGGTTTGGATCAGCGGATTGACCAGTTCGACCGGCGACCGAGCCGCGGCATCCAACGAGGACAGCGGCAAAAGAAACAGGGTCGCAGCCAGTCCGCAGGATTGCAATGTTCGCATGTTGATTCCTCGCTTATAACGTTCGGCCCGGTTGATACAATAGTCTCACGGTGGGACTCGACTCGGATACGCTCGGGGCGACAGGGTCCTCCCATGTTAGCTCGAAAGTGTGTGGAATTCCAGCGGGGACGCGAGTCCCCCTTGGAGATTAGGGCGTGTCAACGGAGATTACGAAATCTCCGCTGGATGAGCGGCTACGGCGACTACCCGCGCGAAGTGGGCTACGCCTTGAAACGTCCACCCGTCCAATGGAAGTTCCTGGGATATTCATTCGACTGACCGCGCAGAAGGCTGTCGATCACACCGGCCCCGAATCGTTTCGTCAACCGTTCGTCACGGCAGCGAAAGACAAATGACTTCCGCGTTTGGCAAGAACCATCGATTGCAGTTTTTCGAAATCCTGATAGAACAAAGCTATGGATCGCCGCACGTTTCTGAGACTGAGCGCAGGCACCACGGTCGCCGCCACCGGCTGGGCGACTTGGCGGCACGACGCCAACACGCCGCCGGAGTCGCTGGACTTCGAGCCGCCGGCCTACAGTGTTATCCCGGTCGTGGGCGATGGCAGGTGGATATGGAACCGGCCGCCTCAGAACGAAACCGGTTACCTCGAACCGCGCCCGTTCCTGCTCTCCGTGGGGATCGAGATGGAGGGGGTGGGCAACACCTTCCAGGTAAAGGCGACCACCCCGGTTCCGGTCGCTTGCCCCGAGCAAAAGATCGACGAGGAAGAGGTGGTCACCCAGGGGTGCGAGGCACAAGTGCGGCAGGTCGCACCTTACGCGCGGCAGTTGTGTCTCTATGTGCCGCAAATTGTTCCCGGTCAGAAGATCGTGGCGGTCGCCCGATTTAAGCTCACGCTCTACAAGCAGTTCCACGGCTACCGCCGCGAGCAGTTTCCCGAGGAGCAAGCCTCGCCGCCGGCCGAGGTGCGGCGCGACTATTTGGGCGAAAGTCCGGGTATTCAGACGCGGTCTAAGGAAGTCGTGCAGTTGCTCGGTCAACTCCAAGAGGGCACGGAACATCCCTGGGATCTGGCACAGCGATTCGCCTCGTGGATCCTCAAAAACATCCAGCCACAAATCGGCGCCTATACCGGGGTGCAGACCGCGCTGCAAACCGGCCGCGGCGATTGTCAAGAAATGGCCGGGATTTTCATCGCGCTGTGCCGAGCGGCCGGCATCCCTGCCCGGCTCGTTTGGGTGCCCGATCACAACTGGTCGGAGTTCTACCTGACAGATAACCAAGGCCAGGGCCACTGGTTACCCGTCCACACCGGCTGCTACTTCTGGTTTGGCTGGACCGGTGCGCACGAGTTGGTGATTCAAAAGGGCGACCGGATCCAGGTGCCCGAGAAGAAGCGACTCTACCGGCTGTTGGAGGATTGGGCCCAATGGAGCGGCCGTAAGCCACGAATCCGCTACACGGCCGAATTGACTCCCCAGCCGGCCAAGGCGGGTGAAGATCCCGGCCCAGGCGCACGGAAGAAACTCGCCAGCGGCGAGTGGGCGCTCGTGGGCACGCATCCGCTGGACCGCTACGCGCGGCGGTGAACGGCCAGAGCCGCATTGTCTTCCCACGCTCAACTCACGGAACGCCCTGGGCGCGATGTTCCTGGTCGAGGCTGTCGTCGGCAAGGGCCCGCCACCGCTCAGGCGTGATTCGGAACGATGAACACGACTGGTCCGATTAATGGGAGATCGGCAGAACCAATTACTGCCCAATCTTGCAGTAACCAACCTATCGAGTTCGTTATGCCCAAGATAAGGGTTTTACTTGAGTGCGTTCGCGGCCATCCTTATAGAATAGCGCGTCTGCGAACACCGCAAACCCCTGCAACATGCCGAAGGCGATCTACAAATTCTTAACCCACCCTCAGTACGATCTTCCCTCGCGTGTGTCCGCTCTGGCTCCATTCCTGAGCCCGCCGAGCCTCGCTGAGAGGAAGCACCTGTTCGATATCGACTTTGACGCGGCCTCGGACGACCAAATCCGCGATCTCGGCCAGTTGGTCTCCGCGGGGATTTTGCCGGATAAGGACGCCTCGGACTCCCTGAGCCGTTGCTTTTTCCTGGGAAGGCGGCTGAACGATGGAGACAAGGATGCCACCTCGCTTCAAAGCTTTCCAAGAGCGATCTTGCGTGTCACCGCCAATGGTATCGAAAACGACATCAACATCGCCCACCACATCCTCGAACCGCGTGGCGCGATAATCGATCACTTCGTCCGCTCCGAGCTGTCGCACGAAGTCGACATTTTGGGATGAAGCGGTGCCGATGACGTATGCCCCCTTCAATTTGGCGAACTGTACTGCAAAACTACCGACGCCACCGGCTGCCGCGTGAATCAGCACTTTCTGGCCGCCACGCAGGTCAGCGGTGTCAAAAAGGGCCTGCCAAGCGGTGAGCGAAGCAACCGGCAACGCGGCGGCCTTGACATGATCCAGGGCATCCGGTTTTCGGGCCGATTGAGATGGCTGGGCGAGCGTATATTCGGCGTAGCTGCCGCTGCCAGGAGCCGCTTCCCCAAGCACCGCGTCGCCGATGTGAAACTCCTTGACGCCCGGCCCCACCGCTTCGACCACCCCGGAGAAGTCCCTGCCCAGTATGGCGGGGAGCGGTAACTTGCCCAGATAGCCTTCCCGTATTTTCCAATCCACCGGGTTTACCCCTGCGGCGTGGACGCGAACCAGCATTTCGTTGGCCTTAGGCTCGGGGCTCGCCACCTCTTCGAGGTGCAAAACATCTGGCCCGCCGAAGGAATGGATGCAAACCGCCTTTATGGTTGCGGTCATCGTCGTACTGGCTGTCATTTTTCGCTCCCTATGCTGAAAAGAAATTGCGGAACATGGAAATGTATGCAAACCTCATGCCCTTCGACTACATTGTGGCTACGTGGATGTGCCGGCTGCTGCGCCGCCGTACCTGCTACAGTAAACGCATGGAGTTCCAGCGCGGATTACCGCCCAGAACTTCCCCTCCGGCAAAGGTCGCCGTAGCGTCTCGCGGCCGCTGGGCGTTGTGAAGCCAATCACTTTCACCGCCATGGGCAGGCACGTGGCCAAGATGGCGGTCGGGATTACATCCCGTTTGTTGCACTCGTCCCTGACCTTCTTCGCGTTCTCGAGGGCAAGGCGGCTGGTCAGCTCGAATCCCATCCCACTGCAGATCACGACAGATTGATTCGGGATTGATTCCGGCGGCAACCAAGGCGTTGCACCAAGAAGGGAGCGACCGGTCGCGGCGATTTGCCAGTCCCTTGCTCGCGAGGGCCGGGCCCCCTGGCGCCGCGTCTGGCGGCCGTTCGCTGGAGAGGCATTACGCGGCCCCCCAACAGCGAAGTGCCGATCCGTCTTGCCGACCGTCGCAGGTGGTGGCTCACGGCATGGCTCTTGAATATATTAAGACGATGGAGAAGATGGGACGACGGCCAACATAATTCGATCAGCGACAGACCGACCGCGGAGGATCGTGGCATGCTGGAAACCGTAGCATCATCGGAGCGGCAGCTTAGCGACAACGACATCGAGGCCATCGACGAACTGCGTAACGTGTACGAGGGGCTGCGGCGGGAGCTTGGCCGGGTGATCGTCGGGCATCGTGAGGCGGTGGAACGGCTGTCGATTTGCCTCTTCGCCCGCGGGCACGTCCTGCTGATGGGCGTGCCGGGACTGGCCAAGACCCTGCTGGTCAGCAAGGTGGCCGAGACGATGTCGCTGCGCTTCAGCCGCATTCAGTTCACGCCCGATCTGATGCCGATGGACATCACCGGCACCGACATCCTGCAAGACGGGGCCGGCGGCCGCCGCGATTTCCAGTTCGTGCATGGGCCGATTTTCGCCAACATCGTGCTGGCCGACGAGATCAACCGGGCGCCGCCGAAGACCCAGGCGGCGATGCTCGAAGCCATGCAGGAATACAAGGTCACCGCGCTGGGGAAGACACTGCGGCTGGAACCGCCGTTTATGGTGCTGGCGACGCAGAACCCGATCGAGCAGGAAGGGACCTACCCGCTGCCCGAAGCGCAACTGGATCGCTTCATGTTCCTGATCGAGCTCGACTATCCGTCGGAGGCCGAGGAGGTCGAGATCGCCCGGACGACGACCGGCGGCGCGCTTCCGGAGTTGAAGCATCTCTTGACGGCCGAGCAGATCATCGAGCATCAAAGTCTTGTCCGCCGCGTGCCGGTTCCCGACCACATCTACGCGTATGCCGCCAGGCTAGTGCGACGGACCCGGCCCAAGGATCCTTCCGCGCCGTCGTGGCTGAAGCCGTTGGTGGCATGGGGAGCCGGGCCGCGCGCCGTGCAGAATCTGGTCCTGGGCGCCAAAGCGCGGGCGGCGCTGTTGGGCAGCTACATGGTGCGGCTGGAGGACGTGCAGGAGGTCGCGGCGCCCGTATTGGCGCACCGTGTAATCACCACGTTCGCGGCCCAGGCCGAAGGGCTGGGGGCCAAAGAGATCGTGCAGCGATTGATAGAGGAGACCGACACGGTAGCGTAACGTCCGCCCTGGCGCAGGTTGCTTTCGGAGCTGCCCATGTTCCCCGACCGCCGCTCCCGCAGTTTTCTCGATCCGCAGGCGATTGCCCGCCTGGCCGCCATCCCGTTGTGTGCGCGCTGGCCGATGCTGGGGAGCGTCTCCGGGCGGCATCCCAGCCCGCACCGTGGCGCCAGCGTCGAGTTCGCCGAGTATCGCAAGTACGTCCCCGGCGACGATCTGCGGCGGCTGGATTGGCGGGCCTACGGGCGATCCGACCGGTTTTACCTGAAGGAGTTCGAGGCCGACACCAACCTGCGGTGCTGCGTCGTATTGGACACGAGCGGATCGATGGATTTCGGATCCGACGGAACGACGAAGATCGAGTACGCCCGCAAGATGGCGGGGGTTTTAAGCTACCTGGCGGCGCAGCAGGGGGATGCCGTGGGGTTGTATTGCGTGGCGGGCGGCGTGATCCAGGGAATTCCGCCGCGCCGCAATCCAGCCCACCTGATGCATATCTTCGACGTGCTGGAGCAGGCGAGCCCCGCGGGGCCGACGCAACTGGCGGTGGTGCTACACGAGCTGGCCGAAACCCTCGACCAGCGGGCTCTGATCGTGATCATCTCGGATCTGTTTGTCGAACCAGAGCCCCTGCGCGGCTGTTTCGAGCACTTGCGGTTTCGCAAGCACGACGTGGCTGCGTTCCACCTGCTGGATCCGCGCGAATTGCGTTTCGACTTCCACCGGCCGATGCGGTTCTTCGACATGGAAGGCGGCCCCTCGGTCTTCGCCGAGCCGAACGACATCGCCGAGCGGTATCATAAGGCGCTGGAGTCGTATCTGAAGGACATCCGAGCTCTCACCCTGGAATTGGCGATCGACTACCACCGGGTCAGCCTCGACGAGGACTATGAGAAAGCGCTGATGCGATTCCTGATCGGGCGGACGCGGACGCGAGGCTTGCGATGAGCTTCCTGCAGCCGATCATGTTGTGGGCGTTGCCGCTGGCCGCGTTGCCGATTCTGATCCACCTGATCAACCAGCGCCGCTACCAGACCACCCGCTGGGCCGCGATGATGTTCCTCCTGGCCGCCCATCGGATGTCGCGGGGGTACGCCCGGCTGCGCCAATGGCTGATCCTGCTGATGCGGGTGCTGGCGGTGGCGGGAATGATTTTCGTCATCGGCCGCCCCTTGGCCAGCGGCTGGCTGGGGCTGGCGGCGGGCGGCCGGGCCGACACCACGATCATCCTCCTGGACCGCTCTCCCAGCATGCAGCAGCGCGAGGCCGGCGGCGTGGTGTCGAAGCTTGACGCCGGCCGCCGGCAACTGGCCGAGACCCTGGCCACCTTGGGCTCGTCGCGGTGGGTGCTGATCGACAGCGCGACCCGCGAGCCCCGCGAGCTTCAGTCGCCCGCCGCGCTGCTGGATCTTTCCTGCGCCGAGCCCTCGGGGGCCGAGGCCGATCTGCCGGCGATGCTCGAAGCGGCCCGGGCCTATATCCAGGTCAACCGCACCGGCCGCACGGAAATCTGGATCTGCTCCGACCTGCGCGAAAACGATTGGCACGCCGACAGCGGCCGTTGGCGCACGCTCCGCGAGAGCTTCCTGGAGCTGAAGCAGGGCGTGCGTTTCCATCTGCTGGCATATCCCCAGCCGGCGCCGGGGAACATCGCCGTACGGGTGACGGACGTCCGCCGGCAGCAGATGCTCCAGCGCGCGGAGCTGTGGATTTCGCTGGTGTTGACCCGTGAAGGGCGCGCGGAAGGCAAGGTCACCGTCCCCTTGGAACTGGAAATCGAAGGGGCTCGGTCCGAAATGAGCGTCGAGATGACCGGCCCGCAGTACGAGCTGAAAGACTACCGCATTGCGTTGGAGAGCAAGCGCGAGCGGGGTTGGGGGCGGGTGTCGATTCCCGCCGACGCCAATCCGGCCGACAACGTCTTCTATTTCGTTTTCGACAAGCCCTCGCCGCGGAAGGCGGTCGTCGTGGCCGAGGACCCGCAGGCGGCCTGGAGCCTGCAATTGGCGGCGGCCGTTTCGCCCGACCCGGCTTTCGCCTGCGAAGCGGAAGTGGTGCCTATGGAACAACTTTCCGGCACCGCTTGGGAGCAGACGTCACTGCTTTTGTGGCAAGGGCCGCTGCCGGCGGGCAGCGCGGCCCGGCTCGTGCAATCGCTGCTGGAGCGCGGCGGGCAGGCGATCTTCTTTCCGCCCCGCACGCCCGGCACCGTGGAGCTGTTCGGCATGCGCTGGGGGGCGTGGGTGGACCACCGCGAAGAGGCTTCCGTGGAAACCTGGCGCAGCGACCAGGACCTGCTCGCACACACCCAGAGCGGCGATTCGCTTCCCGTCGGCGATCTCAAGGTGCGCAGGCACTGCGCGATGGCCGGCGAGTTCACCCCGCTAGCCGCGCTCGGCGGCGGCGCGCCGCTCTTGGCCCGCGCGACGACCGATCGCGGCGGCCTCTATTTTTGCGCCACCACATCCGCGGCGGCCGACTCCTCGCTGGCCGCCGACGCGGTGGTGCTTTACGCCGCCGTGCAACGGGCGATGGCCGCCGGCGCCGCGGTGCTCGGCAACACCCGCAATCTCACGGCCGGCCGCCCCACGCCCGGGCTGCCGCGATCCTGGCAGCGTCTGGCGGGCGCCGAGGGGGCCATTTCCACAGAGTATCCCTACCAGCCGGGCGTGTACCAGGCGGGCGGGCGGCTGTTGGCCGTCAATCGCTCCGCGGCCGAGGATCAGGCGGCCGTGTTGGACGACGCCCGCGTGGCGGAGCTGTTCCATGCACTGGACTTCGCCCGTGTCGATGATCGCGCGGGCAGCGCCAAGACGCTGGTCCAAGAGATCTGGCGGCTGTTTCTGGCGGCCATGATTGCGGCCTTGGTGTGCGAAGCGGGGCTCTGCCTGCCGAAGCCGCAGGGCAAGGAAGGAGCCGCCCGATGAACGCCACGCGCACGCTCACGTTCCTCTGGACGCCCTGGTCGGCCACAGCCGCGGCGCTCTTGGCATTGGCCGCGGCCGGACTCTCTTTTGCTGCCTGGCGACGGAGCGGCTATCGGCCGGCGATGGGGCTCTTGGAGTTGCTGCGGTTCGCGTTGATCGTGCTGGCGGCGATGTTGCTGAATCAGCCGGAGTTCGTCCAGGAATTCCGGCCCGAGGAAAAGCCCTCGATCGCCGTGCTCTGGGACGCGTCGCGGAGCATGGAAACCCGCGACATGACTTCGGGCAAGGCGGTTCCCGTATCGCGGCGGGAGGCGATCGCGCCGCTGGCGAAAGAGACGTTTTGGAAATCGCTCGGCGGGCGCTTCCACGTGATCGTGCAGCCTTTCTCCGCTTCCGGCGGCCTGCGCGGCACGGAGCTTTACGGTCCGCTGGCGGGCGCCTTGGCGAAAGAGAAAAACCTGGTGGGCGTGGTGCTGATTTCCGACGGCGATTGGAACGCCGGCTTGCCGCCGGTCGAGGCCGCCACGCTCTTGCGGCTGCGCGGCGTGCCGGTGCTGGCCGTGCCGGTGGGCAAAGCGGAGCGGCTTCCCGACGTCGACGTGCTGAGCCTCGACGCGCCCACCTTCGCGGTGATCGGCAAATCGGTGCGCATTCCCTTCAGCATCGAAAGTTCGCTGCCCCGCGACTACCTCACCACCGTCGCGCTGCACAGCTCGGCCGGCGATGAAGTGACCAAAGACGTTCGCATCGCGGCGATGGGCGTTACCCATGACTGGATGATGTGGAAGCCCGCCGCGCTGGGCGACGTGACCCTGACGCTTAGCGTCCCCCCGCATCACGACGAAACGCTCACCGACAACAATCGGCTTAGCGTGCCCATCGCCGTGCGCCAGGAGAAGCTGCGGGTGCTTGTGGTGGAGTCGTATCCCCGTTGGGAGTATCGCTATCTGCGCAACGCGCTGTCGCGCGATCCGGGCGTCGATCTGTCGTGCTTGCTGTTCCACCCCGGCTTGAGCAAGCCGGGCGGCGGGAACAAGGACTACATCAAGCAATTCCCCGCCGGACTCGACGAGCTTTCGCGCTTCGACGTGGTCTTCTTGGGCGACGTGGGAATGGGGGGCGGCCAACTCACCGCCGAACAGTGCGGCTTGCTGAAGGGGCTGGTCGAGCATCAGGCCAGCGGCTTGGTCTTCATGCCCGGCCCGCGCGGGTTCGAGATCTCGCTGATGAAAACCGAGCTCGACGCGCTTTGTCCGGTGGCGCTCGACGAAACGCGGCCCGACGGCTGGGGATCGAGCACCCCCGGCCATTTCGTCCTCACCGACCTCGGACGCCGCAGCCTGCTCACAAAGCTCGCCGACACCGAGGAAGAGAATATGGAAGTGTGGGAAGGGCTGCCGGGCTTCCAGTGGTATGCGCCGGTGGTGCGGGCGCGGGCCGGGGTGGAAGTGCTCGCGGTCCACAAAGACCAGGACAACAAGTACGGTCGGCTGCCGCTCTTGGCCACCCGCACCTACGGCGCCGGAAAAGTACTCTTGATGGGCACCGACGGCGCGTGGCGCTGGCGGAAAGGGGTCGAAGACAAGTACCACTATCGCTTCTGGGGCCAGGTGGTGCGCTGGATGGCCTACCAGCGGAATATGGCCAAGGGAGAAACGATGCGGCTGTACTACTCGCCCGAGCGGCCGCAAATCGAAGGAACCTTGAGCCTCAGCGCCAATGTGATGAGCCGCGGCGGCGAGCCGCTCCAGGGCGGCGACGTGACGGCGCGGATCACGGCTCCTTCTGGGAAGGCCGAGACCATCGGCTTCGCCTCGTCGGCCGACGCGTGGGGCGCCTACTCCGCGCAGTTCATCGCCCGCGAGCCCGGCAAGCACCAGGTCGTTCTCCGCTGCAAGCAAACCGGGGCCACGTTGGAGGCTTCGTTCTTCGTGCAGGGCGCGGCGGACGAGCCGGTGGGCCGGCCTGCCCGGCCGGAAGTACTGGAAGAGATCGCCCGGGTTACGCGGGGCAAGCTGCTGCGCATAGAGCAGCCGGAGGCGATCGTTTCCTCGCTGGCGGCCCTGCCCGATCCGGCCCCCGCCACGCGCCGGCTGCAGCTTTGGAGTCATCCCGTCACGGCCGGACTGTTGATTACCCTGTTGGGAGTTTTCTGGGTGGGCCGAAAAGCGGCCGGATTGATCTGAGGCAAGGGGAACGTCGTCATGACCATCGCACAACGACGAGAAGCGCTGCGTCTGCCGGAAACCCTGGAGGCGCAGTTGCACGGCTTTCGCCGCCGCGTTTGGGCGATCAAGATGGCGGAAGCGGCCGGCGCGGCGGTGTTCGCGGTGATCGCCGCCTTTCTCGGCATCTTTGTGCTCGACCGGCTTTGGGATACGCCGCGCTGGCTGCGATTGGCCGTCTGGGCGGCTGCGCTCGGCGGCTGCGCGATCGTGCCGCTCTATTTACATCGCTGGGTCTGGCGCGCGCGGCGATTGGAACAGCTTGCCCGGCTGCTCATCGCCAAGCTCCCCCGCCTCGGCGACCAACTGCTGGGGATCATCGAGTTGGTTCATAGCGAGGGAGAGCAGGCACGCTCGCGGGCCCTTTGCGAGGCCGCGGTGCGCTCGGTTGCCCACGACGCCCAGAAGTGCAACCTGCGGGCGGCGGCGCCGAATTCGCGGCATCGGGGCTGGGGCCTGCTGGCCGCGACCGTCGTCGCGGCGGCGGTCGCGCTGGCGGTGCTGTTTCCCGCGGCGGCCGCCAATGCCTGGCGGCGATTTCTCGCGCCTTGGGCCGCAGCGCCCCGGTACACGTTTGCCGCGCTCGAATCGCTTCCCGCAGAAATCGTCGTTCCCCACGGCGAGCCGTTCGCGCTGGCCGTGCGACTGCGGCCGGGCTCGCTCTGGCAGCCGCACCAAGGCCGGGTGCAGCTCGAGGTCCAGCGCCCGGTGCTCGCGCTGCTGCAAGACGGCACGTACCGCTTCGAATTGCCGGGGCAGATCGCCGAAGGGCGGCTGCGGGTGAGCATCGGCGACGCCCGGCAGACGGTGCGGATCAAACCCATGCTCCGCCCTGAATTGACATCGGTTGTCGCCGAAGTGACACTTCCCGCCTATCTCGGGCAGCCCCGTCCAGTCGCCAAGGACGTTCGCGGCGGCACGGTCGCGCTGGTCAAGGGAAGCCGGGCGCGATTCGCCGCCACGGCCAGCCGCAAGCTCGCCGCGGCCAGCGTCGACGGCCGCGAGCAGACGCCCACCGCCGCCGTGATCCAAACGTCGCTGGTAGACGTCGCCGGAGAGCGGAAGATCGAATTCCGCTGGCACGACGAATTCGCCCTGGCGGGCAAGGAGCCGTTCACGCTCACGGTCACTGCCTGTGACGACGAGGCCCCGTCGCTTTCGTGCGAAGACCTGCCCCGCTCGCGCGTGGTGCTCGACTCGGAGCAGCTCAATTTCCGCGTCAAGGCCGAGGACGACTTCGGTGTGAAGGAAATCGGCCTCCAGTGGCAGGGGGCCGATCGCGTCGCCCTCTCCCCGCCCGCCAAGGGCGAACGCCTGCTGGCCGCGGGCGGCTACGATCGCCGCACCCTCGAAGCGGCCGGCACCTTCTCCGCGCAGTCGCTGGGCATCGAGCCGCAGTTGATCCACTTGCGGGTGTTCACCGTCGATTATTTTCCCGGCCGCGAGCGGGTCTATTCGCCCGCCTACGTGCTCTACGTGCTCAACGCCGAGCAGCACGCAGTCTGGATCACCGAACAACTCAACAAGTGGCATCGCCTGGCCCTGGAAGTCCGCGACCGCGAGATGCAGTTGCACGAGACCAACAAGCAGCTTCGCGGGCTGCCACCGGAAGAGCTGGACCGGCCCGACGCGCGACGCCGCATCGAAAACCAGGCCGCCGCCGAACGGGCCAACGGCGCCCGCCTGAAGGGGCTCACCGCGGCGGGCCAGGACCTGCTGCGGCAGGCCGCCCGCAACCCGCAATTCGACGTCGGCTCGCTGGATCGCTGGGCGGAAATGTTGCGGATACTCAAAGACATCGCGGGCAATCGCATGCCGTCGGTGGCCGATCTGCTGAACGAGGCCGCGCGGGCCCGCGCCGCCGCGGCCGCCGCGGGTCGCGGCGGCCCCAAGGCGGGGCAGACGCGTGCAGCCGGCGGGCGTCCTTCCGGCGAGTCGGCCGGCAAGCAGCCGCCGCCCCCGGTTCCTAAGATCGCCGATAGGGAATCCTCGCTGCAACCGGCCGATAAGAACGCTCGGTCGGAAGCTTCGCGCAAAAAGCCGTCGTCGCCCAGCTTCCGGCTTCCGACGACGACCTTGATGGGGCAATCCTCCGGCAAACCGCCGCCGCAAAGTCCGGCGGGCGAGAAGATGGAGGAGGCCGTCCACCGGCAGCAAGACCTGCTGGCCGAGTTCGAGAAAATCGTCAACGAGCTCAACAACGTGCTGGCCCATCTCGAAGGAAGCACGCTCGTGAAGCGGCTCAAGGCGGCCTCGCGCGAGCAGTATCGCGTTGCGGGAAGGGTGGGCGATTTGCTGGAGGGCGCCTTCGGCGCCCGCAACGATCGCATCGCCGCCTCGCACAAATCGACCTTCGCCGACCTCTCCGCGGCGGAAACCAAGAGCTGTCAGAATGTCTCCATCATTATGGACGACATCCAGGCCTATTTCGAGCGCCGCCGCTTCGTGAAGTTCAAAACCGTGCTCGACGAGATGCGCTCGCAAGACGTGATCGGCGGCCTGCGGCAGGTGGCCGACGACCTGTCGGGCGAGCCCGGCCTGTCGATTGCCCAGTGTGAATACTGGTGGGATACCCTGGATCGCTGGGCGGAGGATCTGGTCGACCCGGCCTGCGAAGGGACTTGCCAGTGTTCCGGCTCGGGGAGCTTGCCGCCGGCGATCGTGCTGGAAGTGCTGAAGATCCTCGAAGGGGAGGTCAATCTCCGCGAAGAGACCCGCGTCGCCGAGCAGGCCCGGCCGGCCGTGGACCCCAAGCAGCACCGCAAGCGGGCTCTGGGACTCGCCCGCACCCAAGACGGCCTGCAAGAGCGCGTGAAGAAGGTGGCCCAACAGATTCGCGCTTTGCCGCACGGCGAGGAAGAGTTTCCCCGCGAGATCAAACTGTTGGAAGTGGTGGCCGAAGTGATGGGCGAGACCTCCGCGATCCTCGTCCGACCCGAGACCGGCCCGCCGGCCATCGGCGCCGAGACCGACGTGATCGAGCTCTTGTTGCAGTCGCGGCGGATCAATCCGCGCGGCGGCGGGGGCGGGGGCGCGACGCCCGGCGGTGGAGGCGGCGGAACCACCAGCGATTCCGCGCTGGCCCTGTTGGGGATCGGCGTCAACGAGAAGGAAGTCCGCGAGCACGCCACCCCGGCCCAGGCGGTGGGCGTTTCCGGGCGTTCGCTGCCCGAGGAGTTCCGCGCCGGGCTGGACGAGTATTTCAGCCGCTTCGAGCGGCGGGATTCGCAATGAATGGGGAGAACGAGCCATGAGTGTTTCGCGTCGACGAACCCTTTGGGCCGTGTCGCTCTGCTTGGGGCTCTTGCCGGCGATCGGCGGGACCGTCGCGGCCCAGGAGGCTCGCCCCGTCCCCGCGGCGCCCGGCAATAAGCCGGCACCCGCGCCGATCATCAATGGGCCGGCTCTCCCGGCACCCGCGCCGATCGACAATGGGCCGGCGCCCGCGCCGCCCGCCAAGAAACCGGCCCGCGCTGCGGCAAGAAAGCCCAAGCCGTCGCTGCTGGGTAATCTGGCTAACGCCATCTTCGGGGTGAAAGACCCGCAAGTGCGCAAACAGCGGGCCCAAATCGAAGAGCAGAACATTCGCAACATGGAAGAGCAGTTCCGCCCGCAGTGCCAGCAGGTTTTGTACATGGAGCTGGCATTCTTGCGGCAAGTCTGCCGGCCCGACGCGAAACGCTTCGCGGAAGTGGCCAAGGCGAGCAAAGGGAGCTACCGCGCCGCGCTGCATCAATACGTTGTCGCGCAATTCGGCGCGATGCAGGTGGGGGCGAACGACGGCTCCGGCGGATCCGACATCCGCTCGCACCTCGAACAGGCGTTGGCCCCGCTGGCCGAAGCGAAACTCGGCGCGGAGGCCGCCGGGCTCTATCGGCAGGAATGCGCCAAGCGGGCGCAGTCGCGCCGGCGCGCGGTGGTCTTGAGCTTGGTGGCGATGATCGACGAGCGCCTGGTGCTGAGCGCCGAGCAGCGGGAAAAGCTCGTCCGCTCACTTACCGCCGCATATCAGAAAGGCTGGGATTCGTACCTGCAGATGTTCGCCTTCAACAACCAAGGCGCGCTGCCGGCGATCCGCGACGAAACAATCGTCCCCCTCCTTACGGAACGACAGAACATCGTTTGGCAGCAGGTTCCCAAGCAGTCGGGCGTCATATTCTGGGGATGCATGGTCCATTGGGGCGGCATGCCGTTCGAACCGGCGGAGCTTCAGGACATCGCGAACCTCGTCGGGGAGGGCCAGGATGGGAAATAGCCTCTTTAGGGTCACTCGGAACGCATTCGCTGCCATTTGGAGCGCGTGTACTGTCATTCTGAGCGCGTTTACTGTCATTCTGAGCGCGTGTACTGTCATTCTGAGCGCAGCGAAGAATCCACGCCGCTGTGCGGGGCAACGTAGATCCCTCGCTGCGCTCGGGATGACAACGTGTGGGATGTCAACATGTGGGATGACAACGTGTGGGATGACAACGCTCGGGATGACAACGCTCGGGATGACAACGCTCGGGATGACAACGCTCGGGATGACAGCGTTCCTGGCTTGGGCCGTCGCGCCCGGCGCCCCACGCGCCTGGGCACAGTTTGCGGTTCCTGTGGCTCCGATCATTCGGGCGCAACCGGCAACCGGCGTACCGGTCGCTTCGCCGGCCTGGGGCGAGGACGATTGGGACGCCGGAAAAAAGGCCCCCAATCGGCAGTTCCAGCAGTTCGGCGGCGGCGTGATGGATCAAGCCAACTTCGAGCGCTGGGTCTGCAACGGACGTTCCCGCGACCAGCTCGAAAACTCCCTTGAGTCGCTGCTGGCCGTGCAGGTGGACTTCGTCAAACGCGCGTGTGGGCTTTCGGAGGCTCAAAGCCGCAAGCTCGACTTGGCGGGCCACGGCGACGTGCGCCGCTACACCCGCAGCATTGATGATCTCATCGCGAAGTATCACGAGGTGGGGCAGGACCAGCGGAAGTTCAACGAGTTCGCCCAGAAGGTTTTTCCGCTGCAAATGAAGATGCAAACCGGGGTCTTCGACGATTCGTCACTGTATCGCAAAATCCTCGCCCAGACGCTCGACGGCGGCCAGGCCGCCCGCTACGACGAGCAGGAGCGCCAGCGGCGGAAATTCCACTATGAAGCCAAGATCGAGATCGCGGTCACCAACTTGGAATCCGCCGTTCCGCTCCGCGCCGAACAGCGGCAGCGCCTGGTCAAGCTTCTCCGCGACGAAACCCAGCCGCCAAAGAAATTCGGCCAGTACGATTACTACGTGGTGCTCTACCGGGCCAGCCAGCTCGGGGAAGGCAAGCTCAAGCCGATTTTCGACGACGCCCAGTGGAAGGCACTGCAGAATATGCTCATGCAGGGACGCGGGATGCAGTGGCAACTGAAGCACAACGGAATCATCGAGTGACCGGGCGCGCCGCGGCGGGAAAACCGCGAAAGGGACCAGACCACGATGAATGAAATGGGTGTTGACATTGCAGCCCGCGCTGGGCGGGCGACGGAAGGGCGCCCGTTCTGGGTTGCGTCGGTGTGCGCGGCGGTCCTGGCCGGCGCCGCCACGGCCGCGGCCCAGTCGCCGCTGGAACACCACGGCGAGGTCATTCCCCGCGACGTCCGCGAAATCTACGACCGCGGCCTCGCGTATCTCGCCGCGAAGCAAAACGCAAATGGCGACTGGCCCGAAGGCTATCAAGGGCCCGGCACCACCGGAATGGGTTTGATGGCGTTTCTCGCCTCGGGCGAAGATCCGAACTTCGGCCGCTACCGCAACCACGTGCGGCGGGCGCTGCGCAACATCGTCTCCGGCCAGGACGGTTCGACCGGCTATTTGGGCAACAGCATGTATCACCACGGCTTCGGCATGCTCGCCCTGGCCGAGGCCTACGGAGCCGTCGACGATCGCGACCTTTGGTCCGAAGGCGAAACGCCGCACCACCGCTCGGTCGGCGAAGCCCTAGAGCTGTCGGTCCGCGCGGCGGTCACGTCGCAAAAGAAAAACTCGCTGGGCGCTTGGCGCTACACGCCCGACTCCACCGACGCCGACACCTCCGTGAGCGGGGCGGTACTGGTAGGCTTGCTCGCCGCCCGCAACGCCGGCATCGAAGTGCCCGACACCTCGATCGCAAAAGGCATCGACTACTACAAGAGCATGACCTCCGAGTCCGGCCAGGTGGGCTACAGCGGCGGGTTCGGCGGATTCGATGAATCGCTGGCGCGAATCTCCATCGGGGCATTGGTCTACTCGCTCGCCCGCCGCACCGACCTGCCCCAGCAGAAAGCCGCCGTGCGCTACCTGACCGAGCGGTTGGAGATCGAGCCCAACGGGTATCTGGAATACGCCCGCTACTATCAGGCCCAGGCGCTGTTTCAGGGCGACGTCGGCGCGTGGGAGAAATGGAACCAGTTGTTGATTCGTGAGTTGAAAGCGGCCCAGCAGGCCGACGGCAGTATTCCCGGGCAGTTCGGGCAGTCGACCGGCACCGCGATGTCGCTGTTGGCATTGGCGTTGAACTACCGGCTGCTGCCGATCTACGAGCGATAGGACCCCCGCCGATGATGAAAGCGCTGCTCGTCTGGTTCTCGGCCGCCGCATTGCTCGCCGGCGGCGCCTCGGCGGCGGCCGCCAAGCCGGCTGCCGGTCCCCCCGCCGCCGCCATGCTGCGCCTCTCGGGCGGCGACTACCTGGCGGGTTCCTTGTGCGACTGCGGCCAGGCCGGCACGCTGCGCTGGCAAAGCCCCGCTTTCGCCGCGCCGCTGGATTTCCCTCTCGGCGCGGTGGGTACCGTCGCTTTTCCGCCACGAACGCCCCGGCCATGGCCCAACGGCCAATACTGCTTCGATCTCGAAGGGGGTGACGTGCTCTTCGGCGCGCTCGAAGGACTTTCGGCCGACGAAGCCCGGCTCGACGTGCCCGGCTTCGGTCTTCTCCACGTCCGGCGGCCCGCGCTGCGCCGGATCCTCGATTGGCGCGGCGGCGCCGACCTGATCTATGCCGGCCCCAACGGCCTCTCGGAATGGAAGGAAGCTGGACGCGGCGGCCTATGGGAGCAAGACGCCGGCCAACTGTCCACCGCCCGGGAGGGCGCGTCGCTTACTGGCGATTTCGCCGTTCCCGCGCAAGCCTGCATCGAGTTTGTGCTCTCGTGGCCCGAGGGGAGCCCCGACTTCGTGCTGGCGCTGGGCGCCGGTTCGGAGCCGGACCGGGAGGCCGCCCGCCTGGAGGTCTGGCACCGCCAGTTGGTGTTGGTCCGGGAAACCGCCGAGAAGGCCGACATCGCGCCGCTTCAGGACGTCCTGCCGGGAGCGGGCCGCTGCCACTACCGGATATATCTCGACCAGGAGCAGGGCCGCGTGACGGCGCTGGCGGCTGACGGCCGGCGCGTGGCCGACTTGAAAGTGCCCGATCAGCGTTCGCGCAGCGGTTCGTCCGTGCGATTGAGCAACCATCACGGCAGCGTGCGGCTCGAGCAGCTCCGTATCGTCCACAGCCGCGGCGAGCCGCCGCGCGAATTGCTTGCCGGCAAGTCTCGGCTGCATCGCTTCGACGGCACGATCGAATACGGCGAAATCCAAGGCTTCGACGCTGCGGCCAAGCAGTTCCTTGTCGCCCGCGACGGCCACACCACCCGCGTCGCGGCCGGCAGCGTCGAGAGCGTCGTGTTCGCGGCGCCGGACGATTCGTCGCCGCGCGACGTCCGCGCCGTCTTCCGCGACGGCACCCGGCTGGGCGGCCGCTTCCGCAAGGTGGACGGCGGCCGGCTTTGGCTCGACTGCCCGGGCATCACCGAGCCGCTCGGCCCACGGCTGGCCGAATTGCAGACGCTGGTTGTGCTGGGCGGTGCGAAATCGCCGCAGAGCCCAGGCGGCCGGCCCGGGCGATTGGAGAGCGAGGGTCTCAAGCTGCAAGGGTATCTCGTTGACGGTCGCGAGCAGCCCAAGGCAAGCTGCCTCGTCTGGCATCCGCTGGACGGCGACACGGCCAGCCCTTTGCGACCGGGCGTCGCCGCGCGGATCGTCTATGTGGAACCGCTCCCACCGCCCGTCGTTCAGTCCTCGCCGTACGGTATGGTGGTGCGGCGACGGGGCCGCGTCAACGTAAATGTTGTCATGGGACCGTTCGGGGGGGTAAACAGGGGGTATTCAGCACCGTCGCCGCACGCCCTGCCGCGGCGGACGAGCCCTGCCGTGTATCTTCGCAGCGGCGACATCGTTCCCTGCGAGGTGAAGCGGATCGACGAGCGCGGCGTGGCCATCCGTTCCCGGGCGTTTGGCGACAAATTGATTCCCCACGACAAGATCAAGGCCATCGATCTGGAACACCAGGCGGCGGCGACGAAGATCGACCCCGCGAAACGCGATCGCCTGCTGACCGTGCCGCGGATGCAGCGCGACAATCCGCCCACGCACTTGATCCGCTCCGTCGAGGGCGACTATCTGCGGGCGCGGCTGATCGAGATGGACGACAAGACGGTTACCGTTGAGGTGCGGCTGGAAACGCGCCGGCTGCCTCGCGAGCAGGTATCGCGGATCATCTGGCTGTCCTCCGAATCGCCCGCGGCGAAAAATGCGAAAGCTGCCCCGCTGTTGGCGAAGACCCGCGTGCAGGCCGTCAGCAACGACGGTATCCGGTTGACCTTCTTCGGCGAGCGCTTTTCGGGAGCGAACCATCCCGCGCCGACCCTCGAAGGCACGAGCGACGTGCTCGGCCCGTTGTGGGTCCGGCTGCAGGAGACCGATCAGTTGATCGTCGGCGGTGCCATCGAGCAGATGTCGGCCGAGCTTCCCTACCAGCGCTGGAAGCTCGCCCGCGCCGTCGACCCGAAATTCGTGCAGTCCGACGGCACTCGCGGCGGCCGCCCGCCAGGGATGGACTCAACGCTGGTGGGCCAGCCGGCCCCCGATTTCGTGATCCCGACGCTCGACGGCGGGGAGTTCCGCCTCAACCGCCAGCGCGGCAAGATCGTGGTGCTTGACTTTTTCGCCACCTGGTGCGGGCCGTGCAACTGGACGCTCCCGCAGATCGGCCGAGTGGCCGGCGAGTTCCGCGACCGCAACGTGACCCTGCTGGCCGTCAACCTGCAAGAGACTCCCAAGGCGATCGAGGCCATGCTGGCCCGCCTGGAAGTGAAGCCGGCCGTGGGCTTGGATCGCGACGGGAAGGTCGCCGCGATGTACGCCGCGGCGGCGATTCCGCAGACGGTGATCATCGACGCCGAAGGCAACGTTGCCCGGCTGTTCGTCGGCGGCGGACCGCAATACGCCGACCAGTTGCGCGCCGCGCTGCAAGCGACGGTCAGCGCGGCCGCCGGCGCGGGGGCGCAATGAGGGGGAAGGACTATGCTCACACCTCCCGACCTTTGCGGCACGGGTGTCTGACCCAGCGGTTCAAGTCGGGAAGGTTCGTACACCGCATGTTTGGCCCGTCCCAGAGCACCTTGTTGCCCACACCGGCGCGGATGGCCAAATGTCCCAGGAGAAGGAACTCGGTAATGGCCGCCCCATACTCGAAGTCGGCCGCGGTCCGCTTTCCCTCCTTGCAACAATGGACGAAATGGGCGAAATGTGTTCCCTTGATCCGCGGGATGCTCTGTTGCGGAGGCGGAAAGGCCTGGTGCGCCTCCTCCGGCACGATGCGGGGACCATTGCCATAATTGCCAGTACACATGATGCCCTTCGTGCCGACGTAACATATGGCAGCCCCAATCGCCCATGGCCCCGGTACCGAAGTCCCAATAGTAGCGCCAGTAGAGCGGGTGCAGGCCTGGATGGTAGTCGCGATAGGGCGCGGGTCCCAGCCACTCGTCCCAGTGCAGGCCCGGAGGCGGAGGGCACGCGGGTGGTCGTCGGCCCGTTCCGCCGTTGACGAAGCCGTTCCAACTGTACGTTTCCACGACTTCGCCGATGGCCCCGGCCCAAAGGTACTCGCAGAGCCGCCGGTATCCCTCGCCGCAGTGGCCTTGGTTGCCCATTTGCGTGACGACCTTGTATCACCCGGCTGCGGCGGCCAGCGTCCGCGCTTGATAAATGTCATGGCATAACGGCTTCTTGCAGAAGACGTGCTTGCCCAGTTGCATGGCCGCCATTGAGGCCGGTGCGTGGTGGTGGTCGGGCGTGGCGATGAACACGGCGTCGATGTCCTTGTGCATGGCATCGAACATGCGGCGGTAGTCGAAAAAAGGGCTTCGGCCGGGCACCGAGCGCCGAAACCTTCTTGGCAGCCATGGCCAGTCGGGCCTCATCGAGGTCGGCGACGGCCACGAGAGTTTCCTCCGCCGCCGCCATAAGCGACGCCTCGCCTCGCCCGCCGGAGCCGATCACAGCCGTGGTCAACTTGGAATTAGGCGAGGCCGACGCAAGCCGTGCAGGGACTGGAAAAGCGACCGCGACGGCCATCGCGGCCGTCTGCCGCAGCAGGGTACGCCGACTCATGTGCGAGTACAAGATTTCTCCCCGAGAATCAACAGGCCATCATCATCCAGGTTCACGACCCGCAGCACCGTGTTGGTCGGCATCGACCGCCAACCGGGGTGGAAACACGCGTCCTCACCGCCGTATTTCTGCTGTGTCGCCCACGGATTTCTGCAAAATCCGGGAAACTGTGTCCGCGCCACCCCGTCCCCTCCGCAAGAAACAGATGGAGGGGCGGAACGGATGCACGCATCCGCCCAAGCGGTTTCTTTCACCCCCAAGTGTTTTCGAGAAGGAGAGTATCATGAAGCGAGTTATCTACGTCCTGGTGGCGTTCGGATTTCTGGCGACGGCGGCAGCCCCAGCCTGGGCCTCAAATTATCACCCTGGACACTACCACGGCAGCCCTTACGTCCGCTATTATCAGCCGTACTGCAACGCCTACATCACTACACCGCCGTGTCTTACAACGACGTATTTGCCGCGGCCCTTGTACGTCGTTCCAGGCAGTGCGCGGCTAAGCTTTCGGGTTCGCGTCCATCGCTGAAGTGAAACGCATCTCCCCTGGCTAAGGGTTGGGCTCAACTTACCCTGGCAACTGTGTCGCCCCGTTCCGCTCAATGGTGGACCGCCCAAAGCCATCCCTTGTGTGAAGCGAGATAAAGTCTGCCATTGGCGGCGACGGGCGAAGAGTAGATTGGCGATCCGACAGTAACCTTGTTCAGCAGCTTGGCTTCCTTCCCCGCGGCGAAGATGAACAACCCCTTGGAGCCGGGCATGTAGACCTTGCCGTCGGCAACGAGCGTCGAGCCCAACAACATTCCACAATGGGCCGCATACATCCAATAGCGCCGGCCGGTTTCCGCGTCGACGCAGTGCAGGCATCCGGCCGTATCGGCGATGTACGCCAATCCATCGGCGATCGAGACCGTTGCGGGGGTCCAATCCAATCCCTGGTAAGTCCACACTTTGCCGGAACGGCTGATGTCGCCTGTTTTCGTCGCATCGATGCATTGCAGCGCACCGCGGCCACGGCCCATCGCCGCATCGCGGCCGATCGCCACATAGATGCGATCGCGATAGACGACGGGCGTGCCAATGATCTCGGCCACACCGGCATACGTTCCATCGTTCTTGTTGAGCGTGCCGCCCCAGCGCGAGTCGCCAAGGTAGTAATGGACAATCCGTGGCATACCGCCGAATTCCTGGTACTCCGTTGGGTTACAATCGTAGGACCATACGGTCTTCAGTTTCACCGGTCGCGATGGCATGACGGAGAGGGCGTCGAAGGCGTAACACACGCCATCGCCGCCGCCGTAGAAAACCAGCTTCCGGCCCCCGATGCGTCCCAAAGCACACGACGACCACTGCCCCTTGAGCAGATGCCTGGCAATCGGCGTATCATCGGTGGCCACCAGCCGTCCGGTTCTCTTCTCGAATACGGCGAGGTTGGGGGCGTCTGGCGATGGCACGCGATAAGCGCTCTCATCGGCGCGAATCTTGCGTCCGCCCTTGAACTGCTTATCCAACTCGAACATCCGCTGCTTGGCTCCCGGCCCGAAGGGATCGATGCCGTTGGATGTGGGCACGTACAACATCTCGCCATCGATCAGGCAAGAGCCGCAATAGGCGTCTGCCGGAAAAGTCTTGAGTTGCTTTTGCATGTCGAAAGACCAGACTGCGCGCGGTTTGCGGCGACGGGAACCATCGGTTTGGCCGTTCACGTCCAGACACATGGCGACGCAATTCGGATCGACCACATACAGCCGGTCGCCGTCGACCACCGGCGTGGAACAGATTCCGAAGTCATGCGTCGAGTTGCCTCCTTGCCAGCGCCACAGGAGTTCTCCCGTCTTTTCATCCAGGCAGGCGACGACCCCCTCCTTATTGTCTCCGCCGCCACAAAGGAACACCTTGCCCGCAGCCACCACGGGCGTCGAGAACGTGGTCGCGCACACCTTGCGGGCCCAACGCACGTTCCTGGTGGTTTCCAGTCGGATGGTGCCGGTTGCCGAATTCTTTTCGCCGGGCACGAACGAATCGGGCAAACCCTTCTCGTCGGCAGCCATGTTCCTGTTCGACGTGCCACCCCACTGGGGCCAATCCGCGGCCCAAGCATTCAGCGAGAGAAACGTCACGCCCAGACAGATGACGGCCACGATTGCCGATGGTGTCGAGTACTTCATGAAGGCATCCTCGATTCTGCCGCCTATTTCCCTTGTGGTCGCCGCCCGGTACCCGCGCCGCTGCCGTAAGGCAAGCCTTAGTTGCCACTATCAAGTACTTCGTACGGATACGGCCATGGGCTATCCAAGCCGTCATCGAACACGCGGAAGGCAGCGGACAAGCGGCTCGTAGTCGTACCGTCAAGTGAAAGCCGAGGGAGCGGTCGAGCGCGGCTACTTCGCCATGTCCTTGAGCAGCTTCAACGCCCGCACCTTGACCTTGCCGTAGGCGGGCTTGGCGGGGCGGTCCATCAACTCGCCCGGCTTGAAGGGATTGGGCAAACCCTTCTCAGCCTTGCGGGCCGGGACCTTCTTCTTCTCGATCTTCACCAGGCCAGGGATTGCGATGATGCCCGCACCCTTGTTGCTGAGGCTCGCCTTGATTTCAGCGGCCAGGGCATCCAGGACCGCGGCCACCTGCTTCTTGGGCAGCTCGCTGGCGGCGGCGATATTGGTCAGCAATTCGGTCTTGGTCAGGGGTTTCTTCGGGGCAGCGGGGGCAGTCTTGGCCATAATTCTCGGTCTCCTCGTAAGGCAATGGGTAAAACAAGTTACCTATACGCAACAGGGGACATGGTGATTAAAGCCGATTTGGGGCAAAATACAAGCCGGAAACCGCCTGACACTCTGCAATCTCCCTGGGAAGTTCAGCGATAGTCCGCCCGGCAAGCCACGGCACCCTGCTCTCAAGGCATCGTCGATGGTTTTCCAACGGACGCCGGGCATACCGTGTACCGGAGTCGTCAGAAGCGGCGCTGGTCCCCTTCGCCGATGGTCAGTACGGCGCCGGCGCGAGCTGGGATGTTCAAGGCTAAATGTCCTCGTTGCACGGCGCTCACGGCCACGGCTCCCCAGAGCGGCTTCAGAGACTCGCCATCCGAAATGTACCTGCCTACCGGCACGCTGATCTGCGCCGCTTCGTTGCCTGCGTTCAACACCACCAAGAACGTCTCATTCTTGTCGTGTCGAAGAAATGCGTATTGCTGAGCATGGGCGTAGAGTTCTTTGAAGTGACCACGCCGGAGCACAGGATGCGCGTGCCGCAGAGCGACCGCCCGGCGAAAGAAGTCCAGTGTCTCCCGATCCCAAGCCGCCTCGTCGTGCCACGGAAACGGCCAACGTGCATCCTGGTCGCGATGCGGATGGCCATACCGCTTCGTACCCCGCAAGGCAATCTCATCACCATAGTAGATGCACGGCGTTCCGGGAAATGTCATCTGGAACAGTGTGGCTAGCCGGAGAGTTGCCTTGTCCCCGCGAGCGATGCTAACTACGCGAGGAGCATCGTGGCTGTCCAGCAGATTGAACTGCACCTGGGTTGTCTCCCAGTCGTACTGAGCCAGCAAATCCCGGATGCGTTGTCCGAATTGGGCTGCGTCGATGCCGGGATAGGCGTCGTAGGCCCGCCCTTCGACGAGGCACGGACTGACACGGTCGCCGGCCGCAAAGGCGATGGCTGCCGCAGCAAAAACGTAGTTCATCGTGGCATCGAAACGATCGCCGCGAAGCCAATCGGGAGCCTCCCGCCAGATTTCCCCGACTAGGTACACATCCGGCTTGATCGCTCGCACGCGGCGGCGGAATTCTTCCCAGAAGCCAGGCGTGGTGATCTCCTGGGGCACGTCCAGCCGCCAACCGTCGATGTCGTATTCGCGAATCCAAAACTCCGCTATACCCATCAGGAATTCTCTTACCTGGGGATTGTCGGTGTTGAATTTCGGCAGGGCACGATCGCCTGCCCAACTGGCATAATTCGCCGGTTTGCCGCCATCGTACGGAGCCAGGGGCCAGTTGTGAATGTGGAACCAATCCAACCAAGGTGAGTGAGGCCCGTTCTCCAGGATGTCGTTGAACTGGAAGAAACCACGGCTGGCGTGATTGAACACGCCGTCCAGCATGATGCGAATGTTCCTTGAATGTGCCGCGGCGACCAATGCGCGCAAAGCGGAGTTACCGCCCAACAAAGGATCGACTTTCTCGTAATCCTGCGTGTGGTAGCGATGATTGCTAGGGGACTGAAAGATCGGGGTCAGATAGATTGCGGTGACGCCGAGGCCGGCCAGATGATCTAAGTGCTCTACGATGCCCAACAGATCGCCGCCATGGAACCCCTGTGGCGATGGCGGCGCGTGCCACGACAGCAGGTTGGTCGGCTTCGGCACACGTTCGCTGCGAGCAAAGCGGTCTGGGAAAATCTGATAGAAGACAGCATCTCTGGCCCACGCGGGCCTGTCACTCGTGCCTTGAATGCCCTGTTCAGGCATAATTGCTTTCCATGTGTCTTAGAAATGAAGATGACACTATCCCGCAGTTACGTCGCAGGTGCCCGTTCGGCAATAGATTCGACTTGAAGGGCAGTCTATGGCATGGGCGCGAGGCGGTCAATCAAGTGGTCAAGCGGCGGCCGAAGCGATCGGCGCCGCGCGGGCGGTGGCGGGTATCGCAGATTTAGAGTGGCTGGACCAAAAGCCGACCCTGCCTGCCCAGGCCGGTTGTACTGTCGGTAGCCCGACTCCCGACAGCGACCGGCCCCTTTCTCGGTCGCATCCGTGCCGTCAAGCCTCGCGGGGTGCCGACATTTCCCTCGGTTGAAAAGGGCAACCATTCCACGCAGCTCCTGCACGATATGCTCTCCGGTTTGTAGGTGGCCGTTAAGGAAATGGCCTCCCGGAAAAACTGGGCCTCGGCAGCCTGCAAAATGCGATCGCCGTCCGGTGTCCACCACATTACGCTTGTCCCTGTTCTTAATCAGCTTCGTGTGGATTTCCTGCCAAAGGTGAGTCCGGTGCCATGATGGATCGCATCTGCCCCAAATCGCGTCATGGGCGGGCGTCATACCAGGGCGTATTGTCCACTCGCAAATAATGCCGGGCCACGGCGGGGGAGGTGACTTCGGGGAGATCCTGCCGGCCGCCTCCGAGCATTAGGTCTACCAGCAAGCAGCGCCCGTCGTCCAGGACGATTTCATTCCATGCGTGGGGAGCACCGCGGCCGGAATCGTCGCCGCCGGCATAGTTGCCACGCACCAAGGCGGCCTTCAATCCGGCCTCATCGGCAAGGATTTTGAACAGCAACGAACGATGGCGACACACGCCTGCCTGGCACTGGTCCACCCAGTCGCCAATGAGGATCGGCTTGTTACAGAATTCCGCTTCCAGTTGCATTACCGTTGCGGTCACCCAACGCGCCCCGCCGGGCGGCGTCGTTTTGCGCTGAATGCGGTCTGCCAGACGCTGCGCCCGTTCGAGCGGCGGCAGGGACCGAAGCTCGGCCGAGCGGGCAAACACCAAGTCGTCGGCCAGTTCCGCGTCGTCGATGCGGTCCACGCGGAGGATTTCCCGCCGTGAGGTGGCATGGCCTTCAGCGTCGAGCCTCATTTCGCGTCCGCCATCCTCGTAACCGTCCGGGATTCGCACGCCGGAACCGAGATAGTGCCGGCGATGGAAGGCCTCGACGACATCCAGGGCCGGGGCGCGAACAACCGGCGTGAGCGCGTCCGGCGGCATCGTCTTGAGCGCCAGATCGAAGAAGATGTCGTGGCTCCTGGGCGAACATTGGTGGACTTCCACGGCGAGCACGTTCCGCCCGGGGCGGAGCCAGGACGTTGGCACGGACATCCGCAGATAGAAGCCCTCGTCGCCGACGTCGATGGCACGCGGCGCAAGCGTGTTCATGTCGAGCCAGCCGTCCGGCATGTTCGCCCGGCCGAACTCCCGGCCATTGAGGTGGAAGGCGGCGCCGTCGTCCACGCAGAAGACGATGGCGAGGCGTTCGCCCGGTTTAAGCTCTGGCTGGTCAAACGTGTGTCGGAACCAGGTGGTAATAAACTTGTGATCCTTGTCGGTGCCCCAGCCGACTGCCGTGCTCAGCCCCATCCTGCCATAACCCAGCGGCGTCTTGCCGGATTTCCATTGCGAGTCGTCGAAATCAACTCCTCGCCATGCCGCATCCGGCTCCTTGCCGTCGTCGAGGTATTTCCAGACGGTGGCGTTGCCGGCTTCGACAATGGAACGGGCCGAGAGTAGGGTCGGTCGCAACACCACGAGGGCCAGCAACAGACCAGAAAGCGGGCCAAGCGTTGGATGACGAAAGGTCTTCATGCCTTACGGATTCCCCTTGCCAAGGTGCTTGGCAAAAAAGTCCACAATGAGCTTCCGGTTCTCAGGGCTGCCAAACCCCGGCCCGCCGTGCCCGTTGCCTTGGACGACCACGAGCGTGGTTTCCACGCCGGCCTTCTTCAGTGCTTCGGCGAGCACTTCGCTCTGGCTGAGCGGTACCAGCTTGTCCTGGTCGCCGTGCATGATGAGAAAGGGAGCCGAGTCCTTGCTGACGTAGGTGACTGGGCTGGCCTTGCGGGCCTTCTCTTTGTTTTCTTGGACCGGACCGCCAATCAAGCGCGCTTCCGGTGAACCAGGGTTGTCATGGCTGCCAGCCATGGTCAGCAGGTCGGACGGGCCGAACCAGTCCACGACGCACTGCACGCGACTGGACTGGTCGAGGTTGCCGCCGGTGCCCTCCAGTTCCTTGACGCCGCCGGCGGTTCCCAGCATCGCGACCAAATGTCCGCCCGCCGATGCGCCCCAGACACCGATGTGGTCCGAGTCGAGGTGGTACTTGGCAGCATTAGCCCGCAGCCAGCGGATGGCGGCTTTGCAGTCCGCGATTTGGGCTGGAAAGACGGCGTGTTGGCTGAGGCGGTAGTTGATGCTGGCCACGGCGTAGCCCTTGCTCACAATCGGCACGGCGGGGCAGCCGTCTTTGCTGCCACCGAGCCAAGCGCCGCCGTGAATCCAGACGACCAGCGGCAGTTGGCCTTCCGCCTTCTCGGGAAGGTAAAGGTCCAGGCGATTTCGCTCGTGGCCACCCTCGACGTATGGCAGATCCCGTAGCACCTTGACGCCTTCCGGTATTCTAAGCGGAATCGGCCGTCTTGGCCGTTCCTGGGAGACCCCCATATTCGTCCATGTAAGCACCGTTGCCAATCCAATAACCCATCCAACAGACCCGATCCAGATTCGTTTCATCTTTGCGCTCCTCAACCGCTCAGTCGGAATCCCGGCAACTCAATCCGCAGAAACGCCAGCTCTTCGGATAAACACACCGAGGCATGTGTGCCAGCAGGGCCAGTGGTTGGACATCATAACAGCGTGCCGCCCGGGCAGGTGTTGCTGCTGAGCAACTGGGCTAATACCGCTGGAGCAACTCCAAGAACTGGCGGTCGAGTTTGTGCCCTTCGAAGTCCTCATACTTTACGTCGGCGCGCTCGCTATCGAGGATGCCGAACTGGCCGCGGAAGTTCCACATCGCCCAGCCCCAACCGGCCTGCTTCCAATTCCGCAGGCAATCTTCGGCCCACCGCAACACGACGTCGTGGGGCGTCTTGTTGAAGGAGCCCCATTCTCCCACCACGACGCCCACCCCCTTGGCTTGCAACGCCTGCCAGGGTTCGATGCACTTCGTCCATAGCCACGCCTGGTCCTGAATGGGTATGCCCAGGAAGGCGCAGCCGGGCGTACCGGGCGCATAGCGGAAGGGTTCCGCCTTTTTTCCGAACTCCTGCTTGAGCGCCAACGTATCCTCGGCAGCGCCGCTTGCGGCCGGCTTCAGCCCGAGCTGGCCGATTTGCAGCCAGTCGCCGGCGGCCACGCGAATCCGCACCTGCCGCGTGCCGGCGGGGATCGTGGCCGTGTAATCGCGATCGTAGAGGTTCTGATACGTCTTGTATTGCGGCCGCAGCTCGGCTTTCTTCCATTCGCCCGCGCCGGGGCCACACTGGAATTGTTTCTGGAAAACGGGCCGGCCGTCGGCCTCGACCACCAGCAGCGCCGCCGACGAAACCACCAACACGCGGAGCCGCAGCGCGGTGTCCGTGGCAAACGGGCCGTCGATCACCAACGGATACGAGCCTTCCTTCTTCGTGGGGCCTAACAGCGTGCCGTTGGGCGGCTGCGGCTGGGGCCAGTGCGGATAGGGAAAATGCTCGCCGTGGACCCAACTCGCCTTGTAATGCGTGAGCACGCCGGGCGTGTAGCCGCGGGTAGCCTGCGCGATGTGCAAGTCGCTCAGCTCCGGCAACGGAATCGTGCCCCATTGCAGCCCGTCGGAGATCACCAGCCGTTGCGGGTCTTCGGTCCGAATGGCGGCCACCAGCTTGCGGGCTACCGCCACGTAGGCTTTGGCCTCGATTTTGCCCGGCTCGTTCATCAGGTTGAAGCTTACCCGCTCGTTGGGAATGCCTTTGTAGCGCCGCGCGAAGGCGGCCCAGTGCTCGGCGCAGACCCGCTGGGTTTCCGGGTCGGTGAAGAGGTCGGTTTTCTCGGGCGGATGGGCGACCGTGTAGCCGGGGGCACGGTGGAAACAGATGCACACGTGGATCCCGTACTTCTCGCCCCATGCGACGGCCTGGTCGATCTCCTTGAGGGTCGACTCGTCGAACTGCTCCCAGTCCCCGTTCTTGATCCACAAGCGGTAGTCCATCGGCAGACGCACGAAGTTGAAACCCAGCTTGGCGATCAGACGGAAGTCTTCTTCGAGGAACGGCTTCCGCCCGGCGTGGAGTTGAAACTTCTCCAGCAGATTGAACCCCCGCCACCGCGGCAGCTTTTCGGCCGTGGCCGGCAGCCAGCGCGGTTGCGGGGCCGGCTCCGCGGCGGCGGCCATTGCGAATAGGGAAGCGGCCACGAGCGCGGCCGCAAACAGGGTCTTCAGGGTTCGCATGCGTTTCTCCATTGATCCTAGCTGACGATCTCTTCCCGGACGGGATCCCAACGCACCACGCGGCAGCGCTTGTAGGCTTCGACCGACATCAGCGAGGTGGCAGTCTCGATAAAGGCCTCGTCGGTCGAGCATTTCGGCGTCCCGCGGCTGTGGATGCAGTTGACCCAGTCTTCCATGTGGTTGGGTTGCCGCGGCGTCTTGCCGCGCACATACCCCTTGGGCAGGTCCTTGCGCGGGTTGTAGGGTTCGGGAATGATCGTGAAGCCCTGGACGTCGTGGGCGATGCTGTTGAATCGCAACGTGGCCTGTTTGCCGCAAATCTCCACCGGTTGGCCGGCGCCGGTGTTCATGCTGCCGGTAAAGGTGACCGTGCGGCCGAGTTTCTCGAATTGATAGGTCGCCACCCAGGTGTCGGGCACTTCGCGATCGTCGTGCAGCAGCGCGTTCAGGCCGGCGCAGCCGCAGGTGTCGGGGATGCCGTGGCCGAGCAGGTATTGCAGGAAGTCCATCTCGTGGGAGAGCAAGTCGCCGGCCTGGCCGGTGCCGTAGGCCCAATAACAGCGCCAGTGCCAGAAGTGCCGCTCGTTCCAGCCGATCTTGGGCGCGGGGCCGAGCCAGAGGTCCCAATTCACGTCCTTGATGACCTGCGCCGGATCGGGCCGCACCCATTGCGAATAGTAGCCGTACCAGCGCCACATGGGATGTTTCGGGTCGCTGTTCATGAAGCGGCCGGTGCGCACCAAGGTGACCGGGCCGAGGATATCCTCGGCGATCAGTTGCTTGGCCTGCAAAGCGGCGGTGATTTGCCGCGCGTGGTGGCCCAGTTGAAACACCACCCCGCTGTGCTTCAACGCCTCGCGCATCCGCTTCGCTTCTTCCAGAGTCCGCGAAAAGGGCTTCTCGCAGTAGATGTGCTTGCCCGCCTTGACGGCGTCGAGCACCATCTGGCAGTGCCAATGGTCCGGCGCGGCGATGATGACGGCATCGACATTCTTGTCGGCCAACAGCTCGCGGTAATCGCCGTAGGTCTTGACGTCCGGGTTCCGGCTCCGCTCGACCCCCTTTTGCACGTGCGGCTTGTACACGTCGCACACGGCCGTCACCTTGACACCGTCGACATAGGAGGCGGCCTTGATCAAATCGCCGCCCCGGGTCCCCAGGCCGATGCAGCCGATGCCGATAGTCTGATTGGGCGACGGGCTTCCCAGCACCGAGGGCCCGGCCGCCGAGGCGACGGCCAGCAACGTGGCCGTCTTGCCCGTGGACTGGAGAAACTGCCGACGCGTGGTGGCGGGCTTGGTATTCATACAGCGAGCCTTTCTGATCGGATGCGACATTTCCCGGTTACCGCGAGCGCGGGACCCAGTCCCGGCTCACCCGGGTATCCATTTTACCAGGGCACCCGTTGTCGTGGCTAGCGCCCGCCGGGTTTTCTCGCGAGAACTGCAAGGTTGATTTGCCCAAACCGTGAAGGCCAGGAAGGCGTAGTGACTTCGATCGGATTGGAATGGTCGAAGTTGGGAACACGCTTTCATGCAATGGGCTGGCAGGCGGATGTCGCCACCGGGTTCAGGGGGTCGGCTTGCGGGGGTCCCATTCGCTTTTGCGGTTGTCAGGTCCAACGTGGCCACGGTTTTCTTCGCGGATTGATTCATAGCCTGGTGAAACGTAAATGACGCCAGCACCGCGCTGGGGAACGAAATCCCCCGCCGCCGGTTTTCCCGAAAGGACGCATCCCTTGATGAGACTTCCGGGTGGCCAGGTCACCTTGCCGTCCTTTTCAACCGCCTTGGCTCTTTTTGAACGCTCCGAAGGGAACACCGCCTGTCCGGCAACCGTCTGTCCCGGCCGCGGCTCGATATAGACCAACTCCAGCGAAACCGGGTAATCCTTGGTAGAGTCCTCGGAATCTCGCATCCAAAGCAGATACGTTACCGGATGATGGGGGTTTGGGAGGAACCTCAGGTTCACGTTATTGATCGTCGCACTGGTAATCAGGAATTCCGGCCGCAGGAACAGTCCCTGGTAGTTGGAGGTTCCCGTCAGGTGGTCGATGCGCAGTTTGCCGATGTCGCCTTGGGCTTGGAACATGTCGGCATGCTCACCGGCTGAAAACCCGTTGATATTCACCACCCGCGTGTTCTGGATATACACGTCCGGCGTGAATCCTTTTTTTCCGGAGACATTGATGCCGTCGCCCGAGAGGTTCTTGCCGTCGATTTCCACTCCTTCAATGAATACGCTGCCGGTCACCTCGACAAAACGCAACACGAAGGTCGTCCCATCGTCCGGTCGGATGCAGCCGCCAATGAGCCGGAGATTACGTCCGCCAACCAGCTTGACCTTATTGGTCATCGGGGTCTGGGGCATTTTTACGATGACGTCCTGCTGGTCTGAAAATCGACCATAATAACTCTTCCCCCTGGTGATCTTCACGGTAATCGGGTTGGTCAACGCGGGAGGAGCCCAGGTAAGCAATTCCGCCGCGAGAAGCGGACCGGCATGCAGGAGCATCAAGCCCGCCGCCATAGCGGCGCGGCTTAAGCTGGCTTTGATAAAACTGCCGATCCTGGCCTCAGTGCCGCCCCAGAGCATCGCCGCCGTTTGCTTCAGGAAAGTACGCTCGCTCGCCATGGTTCTGCTTGCTCCTCTTGTCCGCAAGGCACCAGCAGGCCGCTGGCGCTCATTGCCGGACTTTGGCCGCCGGCCCGATCCGCCGCCAGCTCAGCGTCTCGTCGCACCAGACTGGTTCTCCAACAACAGCGGCAGCAGACCAACCGTTACGCGGCGGCCGGCCGAACGGGCCGGGGCGCCATCGAGCGAGCGGACCTGCCGCACACCCCATTCGCTTGGGATCGCCGCCTCCGCGCTACCGACAGTGTCCCACACGATCCGACCGCGATAGCCGCTATCTCGGGCAACCTCAAGGGTCCATCGCTGCCCTTTGGTGAGCGACTGCTCCACCGTCTTGGTCACCATCCGCGTCCCGATCAGCCAACGGGCCAACTCGCTGTACGTCTTGCCGGCTGGCGTGAGCGCGGCGTAATCCGGCTTTCCCGTCTTGGCGGTCGAACGGCTCAGGCGGATGCAGACCTGGCTGGGCGCCTCGTCAAACATGTACCAGCAGAACACGCGTATGCCGTAGGCCCACTGGATGAGATGCGTCCGTGCGACGGCGGCGCAGGCGACTTCGCTGGAAACGGATTCCTTGCCTCCCTCCGCACCCGGAATACCCGGGTCGCCGCCCGGCTTACCCTCGGTGTTCCAGAGAGGCTTATCCTGGACGTTGTGCCGCCGAAGAACGTCGCGGACCGCTTCGATGGCCGGCAAGCTATCCTCGGGACGGAGCGTGGCGTAGTGGTGCCAGGAAATGACGTCGACGAAACGGCCGCCTCCCATCCCCAGGAACTCGTCCAGGAAGGCTACGCCGAAGCTGGTGATGTTCGGCGAGAGGATCAGGTTGTCCGGCCGGATGGCCTTCAACTCGTCGTGAGCAATCCGGGTCATTTCATAGATCGTGCGTACGTCGCCGTGATATTGATGTCCTTGGTCGGCTTCGTTCCAAATCTCCCAACAGCGCACGCGGTCGCTGAAGCGCCGGCCCATGGTCCGCACATAGTTACGCCAGTCTTGCAGATTCTGCGGAGGATTGGCCGTTCCGCTATAGAAGCGAGGCTCCGCCCTGCTGGCAGCCCAAAGGGGCGTCACGCCCATCGTGTAAATGATCTGACAGGTGGGATCGTGCTCTTGCTGGTGACGCAGATAATACGTCAAGCGGAAGCCGGGCGCGGGGAACTCTTGCCAGTTGTCGTCTTGAAGGATGGCTCCCTTCGTGGGTTCGACGGCGGCCCAATACGTGCCCGTGTCCCAAAGTCGAAGCGTGCCAAAGCCCAGGGGCGGCCACGTGTTATGCAATCCGAGCTTGTTGATGTGCATGCCGAAGAAGGTGCGTGGAATGGGATCGTGCGAAGCCAACGGCTCGTGAAGAACCGCGGCTGTGACCTCCTTCAGACTCGCATCGTCCACGTACAATGTGCCCGGCTCGACGGGTTGGATGAAGAACTGCCCTGCCACGTCAGTGGGATATCCGCCTCGAATGACCACTTCCTGCCACGTGCTACCTACATTGAGAACGCCGGCGGCCCCGGTATTGTAGTAGAACGACCGCTTACGAAAAAGGACTTTCACCTTCATCGGGCTTGCGGCTCGCAACCAGATCCGGCCTTCATACACCCGGCCGGCCGGGAAGTCGAAATTCTGGAGCAGGGCCGTCCCGCCGCCCGGCACAAGCTGGGCCACGGTGATCCGCTGCGACGTCGTGCCGCCGTGGATCGATTGCGTTTCCGGCCCCCAGGAGACGTGGCGCCGCTGGTCATACCCCGGAGCGGCCCAGGTGTTCTCCGCCCATCCGGGCGCCAAACGGGCATAGGGGCCCTCAAAGCCGCCGTTGCTGAGCAGTTCGTGCGGGAGCCCGGCCTGCGCGGTTTCAAGGCAGTGGCCCTTGGCCGACTCGACAGCGGTCGCGGGCCAGGTGACGAAGACCGCAGCGATCGGGGCCGCCAGAAGAAGACGAGAATACCGGGCGTGACGGCTGTTGCGGCACATGAAGCATGTCGTGGTCAAAAGCCAGCCCAACTCACAAGAGAGGTTCCCGCTGACAAGCCCGCTATTTCCAAGACATCGTCCAGCCGCGCGGCGTTATTTGCCGCGGCCGGCCATCCAACTCGACCGTGACCGGGCCATCGTTGAAGTTCTCGATTACCCAACTGCCATCGACAAACAGGTAGAATGCCACGCGGCTTGGAGCCCGTAGCGCGCGGCCGAGTGGATTCAGCAGCGGGGCACGGAGTTGGTCTAGCTCCTGCTGGGACAAGTTGAGTAGCCGCTTCGGTTCGCCGCGTACCGGAATCGTGTGCACGTTGGCAGCGGTCAAGTCCACCTTGCCGGCCAATTGCTCCACTAAGCCATCCGTCAGCAGCACCGGCTTGCCGGAGACGATGAATTTGGCCAGCTTCGCCGGCAGGTCGGCGTCTTTCATTGCGTGCACGGAGAAGAACGCTGCCGGAGCGTCGGCCGGAAATTCATGGCAGGGGACCAAGGGCAGCCCCAGCATGCCGACAAAGTCGAACACCCGGCGTTCTTTTTCGGGGTGACTGTTGGCAGGCTTGTAAGCCGCCACGCCCACGATCCGGCGACGGCCGACCTGCTCCGCCACGGCAAGCAGTTCGGGAATGTTTCGCCGCAGCGTCTCGATGTTCTTCGGACCGGTATCTTTCAAGAGCGAGCCGTAGCAGAACAGCATCGACTCGCGGGCACCGCCCAGCACCGTCTGCCGGGCTTGCTCCAGGTACGTCCGCTCGGTCGTGCCATAGGGGTCGTACCAGCCGCCACCACATTTCGGACCGCCGATACGGCCCAGCCATCGCATGATGAAGTAGGCTTCGTACTGGGGCGTACCGCCCCAGTGTTTGTCGCGGTAATCGCGAGTCTCGGTGCCCACCCAGATGCGATCGAAATCGGCCGTTTCCCGTAGCACCTCGTAGCCCCGCTCATGGAACTGGTCGTACCATTGGGGATACTTGATGATGAGCCGGGCCTTGGGATTGACCCGCTTGGCCGCCGCCAGCAGCCGCTGCTGTGATAGTCGGACCATCAACTCGCAGCGATAATCCTCCCAGGTATCGCCGGCCACCGGATAGCTTTGCTCGCCCACGCTGACCGTCCTGGCCTTCCGGGCCGCATGGCACTGGGAGCATTGGCAAACGGTGAACCAGAAATCGTCGATCATCGTCTCGTCGAACAGTCCCGCCGCGTACTCGAAGACCCCCTGGAGCCGCTTCTGGGTGGCCTTGTCTGTGTAGCAGGAAATGCCCTTCCAGACCGTGGATTGCTTGCCGACGTCGGTGGTGGTGACGCAGCCGGAGACCTCGAAGCCCGCCGCCTGGAACCGCTCTTTGGCATGCTGGAGTGCCTCGCGCTGGGCCTGGTAGCCGTTGCGGAAGACCTCGATGTAGACCTTGGTGACGGCCGTCTTCCGGCACCAGTCGATGGCCGCGTCGATGCCGCCCTCGGTCGAGAGGCAGTCCCGCACCTGCTGGGCGGTGAAGAGCGTCGAAAATCGGTGGATGCCCTGCTTGGCCTTGGCAAGGTCCCAGAGCCCCGGCGCTCGTTGATCCCCGGCGAGGGCCGGGCCGCCGCAGGCCAGTGCCACCGCGATTGCCCGGAGCACCCAAGTTATTACCGGTTTCTTCGTCGGCCTCATCGTACACACCTCCGCCTGCTGCGAATCCTTAACATTCCCCGGGTATCCGGCGCCCCAGCCATCATCGCACGCCAGCACACCATTCTCAACCCCCGCCGTGTCGCTTCCAACTGGAAGATCGTGAGCCCGTCGGTTAACATGGGGAGACTGTCGCTACTCGGAACGTATCCGACTGGAGCCGCGATGGGGATCCCCGGTGAGTCCACTTACCGAAACAGGAGCTTCGAGGAATGTCGAATTATGCACCGCTGTTGATCCTTGGACTGTTGGTCGCCGTGGCTCCGACCCACGCTGCGGAGAACTGGGACCTGGCCGCGCCCATAGCGCCGGGCGAAACATCGCTGCTGGACGTCGGCGCTCGGCAGATTTTTTGGCAGTCGTACGGTAAGGAGCCGGTTGCCATGCTGTTGGGTGGCGAGAGCATGCAGTCGGCCTCGGGTGCCGCCTTCGAAGATCACGGCCAGATGCTCGGCCGCCGAAGCCTGTTCATGCACTCGCCGTGGCGCGTGCCGGCCGGAAAGACCTGGGTCGACTACCGGCTCGCGTTACCGCGGGCGACGCCGATCCGCCTCGCGCTGGGCATCGCCATGTCACCCGAGGCGGCCGCGCCAGGCAAGAGCGACGGTGTCACGTTTTCGTGCTACCTGTCGGCCGACGGCGAGAAAAAAGAACTCCTGCGTCAGCATCACACCAAGGCCGAGTGGCGCGACTACGTATTCGACCTGACGCCGTACGCCGGCAAGACGGTGATCGTGCGACTCCAGGTGGAGCCGGGACCGAGGAACGATTCCTCCTTCGACTTCTCCTACTTCGGCGATCCCAAGATCACGGCCGGCAACGCCGTCAGCGATCGATCGGCCGCGTTGCGACGCGTGACCGACTCGCGCGCCTATCGGGCCGTGGCCAATTGCGACGTCGCCGTGCTGAGCAATACGCCCCAAAACGGCGTGGCGCCGTCGAATCTCCTGCCGTGCAAGAATCGCCTGACGCCGGCGGACGGTGGTTGGCGATTCGTGTACGAGGGGGACGATTGCCGCGTGGTCTATACGTACCGCCCGGCCACCGGAACGCTGGACGATTTCGTCGTCCAGGTGGATGACGGCCGCCCCTTCACTCCGGCAAGCGGTGGCGGGGCCACGCTCGCGCCGGCGTCGTCGCGCACCAAGGGCGAAATGGTCGCCCACGGCGGAAAGCCCGTACGAATAACGGCTTCCGTTGCTTCCCAATCACTCGACGTGTTGTGGGAGTATCCTTTGGCGGACAATTCGCTGCGGATCGCGTGGACGTACAAGATCCTGGGCAAAACCCTGCTGGTTTCGGCCCGCTGCAAGGAGCCCGCGGTCCACCGCTTCTCGCTGGGCGACGTGGGGCCCGTGGCCTTGCGGCGACGGATTACCGTGCCGTGTCTCCCGGGCAGCGTCACCTTCCTGCCGGCGGAAAACCTGTTCGTCGGCCGCTGCCTCGATTGGACCGTCTCGCACGCGTCGAGGTGTCCGGAAGGACAGGCCGTCTATGAACCGAAGACCGACGGCACGCGTAATGCGCTGGTGGAAAGCGGCTACCTGGCCGTCTCGCCGGACGTGGGCGAGGTGCTGCCAAACATCCCCAATCCACCATCGCCCTACCGTGCCTTGCTCGGGCCGCGGATCATGCTCGACGTCTGGGACCATCAGCAGGGCACGTACCGCGGCGATGCCGAAAACCTGCGGACCTTGAAGGACAACGGCGTCGACCATGTGGCGATCATCTCGCACGTCTGGCAGCGCTACGGCTACGATGCAAAACTGCCCGACCACGTGCCGGCCAATCCGTCGTTCGGCGGCGATGCGGGCATGATCGAGTTCGGCCGCGCTGCCAACGAGTGTGGTTATGTCTGGTCGCTGCACGAGAACTATATCGACCTCTATCCTGACGCGCCGTCGTACGACCCGGCGGCCCGGGTGCTCTTGGCCAACGGTTCTCCATCGAAGGCCTGGTACAATTCGGGTACGCACGTGCAAAGTTTCGGGCTGAAGTGCAACCGCGCGCTGGAGTTTGCACGCCGCAATGCGCCGGAGATCCACCGCCGCTACGGTACCAACGCCGCATACCTGGACGTTCATACGGGCGTGCCTCCATGGCATCAGTTGGACCATGAGGCCAGAGAGCCGATGGCCGCCATGGCGCTGGCCAAGGTGCAGTGCGACACGCGATTGTTTCAATACATGCGTGATACCCACGGCGGGCCCCTCTTCGGCGAAGGGTACCAGCATTTCTACTGGGCCGGCCGCTGCGACGGCGTCGAGGCCCAAGTGGCTGGCGGCGAAGACCACGCGCCGCTGCTGGACTTCGATCTCCTGAAGATCCACCCCCAGATGGTCAACCACGGGATGGGCTATTACGAACGCTGGTTCCGCCGAGGATACAAGCACGCCTGGGGATACGACACGGGCAGCATGGAGCAGATCGACAAGTATCGCGCCCAGGAGCTGGCCTACGGGCATGCCGGCTTCGTCGGCGCGGCGCAAGTCGGCAACCTGCAATGGGTCGTTCGCGAGCATCACCTCGTGCATCCCATCCAACGGCTTTACGGTGCGTCGCAGCCGACGAGCATCCGCTACGAGGTCGACGGCCGCCTGGTGACGGCCAGCGCGGCTCTGGCCGCCGGCAACACTTTGCGGCAGCGGATCCAGTATCAAAGCGGTCTGAACCTGTGGGTGAATTGGGGGGCGGAACCATGGTCGATCGAAGGCCGCGTGCTGCCGCAATGGGGGTTCCTGGCCTTGGGGCCCGGTACCGACGTTTCCACCGCGCTGCACGGCGGCCTGATCGCCGATTGCGCGGACTGCCCGGAGTATGTGTTCGCCGACGCACGGACCAGTTTCACGATGCCCTATTTACACTCGAAGAAAGAGATCGAGCCGCGGCTGCGCTCATTCAAGCATCTCCACGGCAACACGGTGGAAGTGACCTATGAATGGGTCGTTGACGATACGCTGGACGACGACTTCCACTGCTTTGTCCACGGCGTCGCGGCCGCGGGGGCCGAGCCCGATCGCATCGTATTCCAGCAGGACCACCCGCTGCCGAAGCCGACGAGCCGGTGGCACAAGGGCGACCGGATTGTGGACGGGCCCTATACGTTCCAGTTGCCCGACAAAATGGATGGTGGCACGCTCGTGATCGGACTGCACAAGGGCCGCCGCGTGCCCTTGAAGGGCGCTCAACAGGGCGACAACCGCATTGAACTCGCGCGGTGCAGTTTCGTGCGGAAAGAAGGCAAGATCATCGACGTCCGGGCGGAGAAGGTTGCCGTGACGCCGGCGGCCAGCGACGGTTTAGCGGCGGATTTCCGCGCTCGGCTCAATCCGCCCGGCACGTGGATCAACTTCGGCAAGGTGGCCACCGACGGCTCCGTAATGATTCGTCGCGAGTCGGACGGTCTGGTGCTCTATCCGTATCCGCGGGAGCGGCGTTTCCGCGTCAGTCTGGACGTAAAGGCATTCATACCCGCCGCCGACTTGCCACATTTGCAGGTTCGAGCGTTGGCGGCCGGCGGCGGGCGCGACCTTGGCCCTGTCGCTGCGGCACAGGAGAACGGTCGGCTCGTGTTGACCATGGGCATGCCCGGGGCGGGGCGATTTATGATTGAGTGCAAATCGCGGTAGAAAGTCCAGAACTTACGCTACCTCAGGTGGCGCTGATTCCATTTGTTACCCCGGCACCCCCAGACTGGTCTGTGTCTGGCTATGCCGCTCCGAGCGAGCATACTCACGGCAGGCCAATCTCCCACGCCCATGCTTGCCGCGGCGCCACAGAGACAGCCCGCTGGAACACCCTCGACACCGATTCCGTCTTCCCGGGCCCGTCCTGACCAACCAGGGTCAATGTCAATGCACCGGCTGGCAGATCATACCGTGTGGCATCGAAAACCAATGTGGCATGGATCGGCTCGTCGCTCACGTTGACCAACAGCAGCACCAGCTTCTTTTCTTTCGGTAGCCGCCACGCGCCGGCCATGAGGGCGTCCGTAGTCACCGGCCAGTGCCCCTTCCACTGCCAGTCGGCGGTGACCTGCGGAATGGTTCCCAGCATCAGCAGCCGCGGCGGCCGGGCCATCTCGCCGGCATAGAAGTAACGCCGCAGCGCATACCGCAGTCGCACAACCTGGCGGAGGAACTCGGCGTTGCCCTTGTCGCGGATCACGCCCGGATCGAGCCAGCCGATCTGCTCGCCATAGACCAACTGCTGGCCGGCCTTCATCCGCAGGGCCAGGTCCTTGGTGGGGCCGCCGCGGTAGGCCCGGCCGAACATCTGAATGGCCCCGCCATAGACGGCCGGGAAGACTGGTACCTGGCCGTCGTACTGCCAGTGCCAGGTCAGGTAGCCGTCGAAGACCTGCGTATAGGGCTCGGCGTTGCACTCGGTGGTGAGCATACAGTCGGCCGGCTTGGCCCGGCGGATCGACTCCAAGAGGGCCCAATAGCCTTCGGTCCACCAGTGGCCGCCGCCCAGGGGATGGCCGTGAGTGCGATCGAAACAAAGCTCCGGTTTGGCCGCGGCGATCTGGTCCATGTAGACGCCCTTCACGCCACATTCCCCAAAGAGCCGCAGCACCGTATCGCGCATCGTGCCGCGCCAAAGCACGGTGGTCGGGCACATGACCGCCAACTGTACGCGGCTCCCGTCGGACTCCTTGCTGCCGTACATTTCAATGTACGGCTTGCCTTGCTCGTCCTTCGTGGCGGCCGGCATCGCGCGGCGGGTGAACTCGAAATCCTCGCAGCCCCGGTCGTGCGTGTCCCACAGCCGGCCGTTGATGTAGGGCATCACGTACACGCCCGACGCCTGGAGGTCGCGGACTGCCTCGGCGAACCCCGGTTTGGCCGGGAAGTAGTGCGGATAGTCATTGTCGAAAGGAATTTGGTGCCAACTGTACCAATGGAAGCCGATCGGCACCCCCAGGTATTTCTGAAACTCCTTGACCGAGGCCGTACGCTCACCGGGTGCTCCGCCGGTCGTAACCCAGGCCGAAAGCTCCCGCATCCACAGGGGCGTGTCGGCGCGGCCGTTGGGCCCCAGACGCGGATACCAGCGAGCGCAGCGGCGAACCCAGTCGCGGTAGATCACCGCGGCGTCGAACCAGTCGCCGTGCAGAAGTTGCCACACGGCCTCGCCGCTCAACTCGAAACCGTTGCCACCCACGCCCATGTTGGCCGCCGGGTGCTCGAAGGCCAACGTCACGGTCTGCTCGGCCGACTGGCTTTCTGCCAGGATGTCCTTGGTGCTTCCCAGCGGGTCGTGCATGGCTACGTAGAGGCCCGTCTTGCCGTCGGCAGCGTAAGCCGCCAGCAGTTGCATGCTGGTCCAGCCGCTGGGGTAGGTGCCTCGATACCGCAACGACCGCTGCCACGGGTCCTGCTGCAACTCGCCTGCGCCGCGGGGTAGAAGCACCTTGGCCTGCGGTCCCAGGTCGGCCACCGCCAATTGCGGGAATCGCACTTGCCAGACGCTCCAGTCGGCCGGCACGCCTTCGACGCGCAACGTCCAATGAAACGCGCCCACTGCATGCGGCACGACCTTGGCCACCACGCTAAGCTCCTGGAGCCGACGATCGGCCGGACGTTGCCAACGAATCTCGGCGCCCTTGCTCGAATCGGGGACGAGTACCTTGCAGCCGTTCCAGCCGTTGTCAGCACCCAGTCGCAGAGTTTCCTTAGTAGCCGCCTGCCGGAGCGTGATCTCAAAAAGCGGCAGGACTTTCGCGGCGAGCAGTTGGCGGCGCGACGCGACCTCGTCCAGGCTGACCAAGCGGATGCCGCCCTCAACTTGCTGGAGGATCATTCCGAGGTTGCCGGCGGTCAATACGTTCCACCCCGCCGGCTGCTGGCCGGAGGCCGCTTGTACCGCCTCCGCGAACCGCCCCTGGGTCTCCATTTGTTCGGCCGCGACCGTCCGCCACCATGCCGCTTGCTGCCGTGGCGGTGGCAAGCGATCGAGGTCTCGGACGGCCTTTTCCAGTTCCCCCCGCACCACCGCCGTTGTGACAATCACCCGGGCGGAGGTCGGCAGAACGGCTGCTGCCGCGCGGATGGCGGCGAGCGGCTGCCTGGCATTGCCGATCCAAATCCATGCCGAGCATTGCCGGCGGGTCTCGCTCCAGCCCCGCCAGGCCTCGTCACCGTGTGCTTGCAGGTAGGTGCCGGGTCCGCCGTCATAGAACAGGGCCTCGCCGCATTGCATCAGGGCGATGGCCCGCGTGCCGTCGAGGATCGCGCCCCATTGCCAAGCTCCAAAACCCTTCTTTGACGCGGTGAACAGTCCCTCTTTCAGGGGCTCGCCGCCTGCCCAGCGGGGGAACGCCTCACGCGGATAGTCTAGTTCCAGGAAATGCACCTCGGGCCATGCGAAGGGCTCCTTCTGTTGCATCGCCGCCCGCACCAACAGCAGCGGCCGATCGGCCAGATAGAGCCAGTCGTAGACGGCCTGGGGCGCCGAGGATGGCGTCTTGCCGGCGGCCTGGAGATAGCGCCCGCTGACCCGAACTGCGGTACAGAGCGGCCCCCGTGAAACCAGGATGACCTTCGCTTGGGGGTCGGCGGTCGGGCTAAACGAGCCCAATTGGCGATCGTGCAACCGATCGTTCCACCGCAAACTGTCGAATACCTTGCCGTCAGCGAAGGTGATCTGCGCTGGAAAGCCGCCCTGGCGCTTCGCATCGTGCGTGAGGCGAACGCCCGGCATCTCCACCCGGCCATTCCAAGGCTCTGGCCTGGCTGCCCAGGGCTTAAACGCGAGCCGTACACGGCCGTCGCTATCAGCCGGCAGACGGAGAACCAGGGTGCCGGTAACATGATTCTGGGGATGATAATCGTCATCCGGGACCCATTGGATAGGCACGTTCTGCCCGGTGGGTCCGGTCGTGGCCCGTAAACCGGCCGGCTCGACCGTCCGCTTGCAACGCTCCGCCGCGGCCGTCAGATCCAGGTGCGCCACGACCAGGCCATCGCTGGGTGGCTTCGCGACGATCAACAGTACGTCATCGCTCCGCGCGACCGTGGCGGCGGCCAGCAAAACGAGCGGTATTAGCGGCAGGAGAGAAGAACGTTGCATGGCGACACCCTCACTCGTTTCAAGCGGAATTGCGGTCTCGGCATTTTATGTCGCGGCTCGTCGTTGGCCTGTCGGCCGTGAACGCGCACGTCAGCGAAGAGACATAAAGGCGGTCCGGTCAGGGCCGGCTGGGGTGGCGGATCTGGCCAGGCCCGCAAATCGCGGGGTCGGCCACCGCCGGCTTCTGAGTGACCGCCAGGCCCTCCTGATAGTACCTCATCGCAGCGTCGGTCTGCAATCGGGCCAGCCGCCACTCGGTGAAGTCCACAGCGGCAGGCCCTGCCGAGATCGCCGCGGCGGCGAGGGCGGGGCTGCTCTTCGTGGAAAACGAATCACTTTTGACACGATGTTTGGTATCGCTATAATGAGGGATTGTCAATTCGGCCCGCTACCGAGAATCGCATGGTTGACAAACGAATTAGTCTCGGCGGGTTCTTGAACCGGAGTGGATCCCTATGTATCGCCACGTCCTGTGCGTTTCTCCGTATGGGCGCACGGACAGTTCGAAAACGTCTTTCCCACCCTTGGGGTTAGAGTACATTGCTGCCGCGCTGCGCCCGTATGCCGAGCGGGTCGAACTGGTCAACTTCCGCCACGAAAGCACAACGAGTCTCCAAGCGTTCCTCCGGCCGGAGACCGACCTGATCTGTTATTCGATCAACTGGAATGTCGGCCTCACGTGGATCCGCGACAACATCAACGCGTTGCCGCCACAGGTGCTGACGATTGCCGGCGGACGGAAGGCGACGGAAGATCCGCAATACTGGCTTCAGGCTTGCCCGAACTTGGATGCCGTCGTCTGTGGCGACGGAGAACAGGCGATTGCAGAAATTGCCGCGGGGCGTCCTTGGTCTGAAGTGGCGGGCCTGGTTTACCGCGGCGACAACGGTCAATTGGTGTATAATCCGCCGCGAGCCAACGCCCCGCTGGACAACGATTTGATGCCCGCGCGCGAGTTGCGCCGGCACCCATACTATCTGACCAGCAAGGGAGTGAGCACAGGGATCAAGGTCGACCTGGTCGCCGGGTCGCGCGGTTGCCCCTTCCACTGCAAGTTCTGCAGCTTCTCCATCAACCCGTGGGGCGTGAAGCGTTGCTGGACGCCTCGCTCGGCAGAGTCGATAGTCCGCGAGATTGCCCAAATCGACGCCGACGTGATCTTGTTCGTGGACGACGTGTTTACGCATCAGCCGGAGCGGGTCGGCGAGATCTGCGATCTGCTCGTCGCGCGGGGGATTCGCAAGAACTACGTCGTCAACGCCCGCTCGGAGATTGCCGATCGCCCCGACATCCTCCGCAAGATGGAGCGGGCAGGGTTCGTGGCCCTGCTGATAGGCGTCGAGTCGACGCAGGATGCGACGCTCAAGGCGATGGGCAAGGGGGTCACCATTGCCCAGATCCGCCAGCGGTTCGCGGTGCTGCGCAAGTCGACGATGATTATCAACGCGTATTTCATCGTGGGCAATATCGGCGAAACCGAGCCGCAGATGCTCTCGATCGCGTCGTTCGCCCGATCGATCGGCGTAGATCTGATCCACGTCTCCCGCTTGCGCAGCGAGCCCTACTCGGGTCTGAGCGAGTTGGTCGAGCGAACGCCGGACTGCCATGTTGACGCCAAGGGCTTCGTCTATAGCGACAGTTACTCGTCCCGGCACATCGCCAATCTGCGCAAGCGGATCGACAGGCAGTTTTACAGCCCTTTGCAGGTGGCGCGAGTGGTGCTCAAGCTACTGCGGGTCGCCGAGCGGCGCGTGATGGCCAAGGCGGCACGGTCAATTCCCCCCTTTCTCGCGATCCTCATCGCCACACAGGTCAGTCGAAAAGTGCGCAAGTGGATGGACAGACCGGTGCGTTAAGTCCCCACGTGAGAGAATGGAGTTCAACAACAGCGACCGCTACGGGATCCCCTGTCGCCAGAGTCGCCCCCAACGAAGTGACGCAGCGGCCAATGCCACCCGCCGCTTCGCGGCGAACCGGCGCAAGCCCGCAACGTTACGGCAGGAAGTCTTTTCCAGTTGCTCGGCCCAATCCTACTTTGCCGGCTGACTCAAGTGCAGGAAGGTGCCTTTCTTGTTGCTGACGATCACATCCGGGATGCCGTCGCCGTTAAGATCAACGGCGGTCACCTGCGTGCCGACGCCCGAATCATCGTCGATCTTGTGAGGGATGAACTGCACGCCCGTTTGTTTATCGCGTCGCAGTTCGAACCAGTAGAGCACGGCCGGCGCATCCGGCTCAACGTCGCCCTTGGGGCCATGGGCCCAGAAGCGTTTGCCGGTGACGATGTCTTTGAGCCCGTCGCCGTTGATGTCGACCAGATCCATGGCGTGGAGTTGGCTGATCCGCAGGGCGGCGGACTTCAAGTCGGGTTTGGGCGGCAGGATTTCGTGCTGCTGCCAGGTAACCTCCCCTTTCCCATCGCGGATTTGCTTGTACCACACCAGCCCGTAGTGGTGGCAATGCCATGCGGTGATGACGTCGTTCAGGCCGTCGCCGTCGACGTCGTAGACGAACATCTGGGCGCCGGCCTCAGCGAATTTAAAAGGATGCCAGGGCCAGGGCTTGCCGGCCTTGGGCCGGGCCGGCTGCTCCCACCAGCCGTTGGCCTCGACGATATCCATTCGGCCGTCGCCGTTGACGTCACCCAGCCCAATGCCGTGCGTGAACTTCTGATACTTGCCCTTGCCGCTGACGCGATGAAAGACCCAAGGCTGGTCGGGTTTGGCCGGGTCATAGGTGGCGTAGCCCAGGTAGCCGGTGGTGTTGCAGATCAGCTCAGGGCGGCCATCGCCGTTGATGTCGCCCCACACCGGTGATTCGTTTCCCACGTCCGGCAACGCCAGGTGCTGCTTCCAGGGCCCGGGCTTGCCGGCCGGGTTTTCGTACCAATAGGCCTCCTTGCCCGGAAAGGGTACGTAGAGCACGTCGGGCCAGCCGTCGCCGTTGAAATCACCCGTATAGGTGAGGAAGTTGTCGGAGTAGCCGTGGGGATCGAAAGCCTTGGGTTCGTGAATTTCATGGCGAACTTGGAAATCGGGTCCCTCGTACCAGAACGGTCCGGCCACGACGTCGAGTTTGCCGTCCCGGTTAAAGTCGGCGTAGTACGCTCCTTCGGCGTAGAACTTGTCGCTTAGCCGAAACTTCTTGAACGTCGGTACCGGCGGTTCCGCCAGACACACCGTGTGGCTCAGCGCCAAGATGACAACGCACAGAGCTAGTTTTCGCACGGTATTTTCTCCGATGCTTGCTACAGGAATGGTACCGCCAGACGCGACAGCGTGGAAAAGCTCAGTGTTGTCGCCGGAGGGGGTGATGTCAAGGTGCCCTCTCAAAAACCCATGGGAACGCCCAAGCGTATGCGCAGCCGACAATCGCCCGCCGTCGCGAAGTTACCACCCCGGACGGTCTGATTACCGTGCCGCCCTACAGCCCCAATATCCTGCCCCACACCCGCCAGGGCAAGTGCTGGCACGAAAACAATGAAGAACGTCGGCGCGGACCTTCCCTGCGCCGGCGCCGCAATACTGGCAGTTGCGTTTGCCGACGGGGCGATGGTTTGCTCAGCGGTCCCGGTTGCGGCGGCGAAAGAAGTGACACTTCAAGAAAACGAAACGTTGCTCAGCACAATCGTCGAGCCATCGCTGCGCCGGCCGTCAATACGCAGACCGTCATCGACCAAGCGAGCCTTAATCGCCCGCACCTGCCCAATGGTCTCCAACCGCAGGAATCTGCGCCGCGAGGCAGCACCTCGGAAGCCGGGGGAAGACACCATTTCTTGGAAATGCGGCCCTGTCGTAGATTGTGAAAATGGGAGACTTGTACCAGCGCTTCGCGGAGCCTTCATGACGCCACTCAACTCGTGCCGACAATAACGACACGTCTCTCCCCGGCCATAGAAGGTATCATGATTCGCCGCGCGGTCATTCGGCTTTCGATGCTCCTTGCGTTGTCGTTCCCGGTATCGGCTTTTTCGCAGCAGGCCAGCACCGATTCTTTCGCGAGCAACGACGCGGGGGCGTCCGCCCCGGCAGAGCATCACCACGACGCGATAATGGGTGGCGACGATGGCATGTCGGGTGACCACGACATGAGCGGCGATCACGAAGGCATGTCGGGTGACGACGATATGAGCGGGCACGACATGGGCGAGCATGACATGGGCGGCCACCACCACCGCGTCGATCACCATGATCCGGCGTTCTTGATGTTCACCCATGTTCTCCAACAGGGCGAGTGGATGATCGGTTACAGGTACACCAATTCGTACCTGGGGGGCGATCAGACCGGAACCACGCCCTTGAGCACTCAGGCGGCGTTCAATGCTCCAGGCGGCGGCATGTACATGATGGTGCCCACCGGCATGACGATGGAAATGCACATGCTGGACATCATGCGCGGGATTACCGATGACTTCACCCTGTACCTGATGCCGACCTGGACCGACAACACGATGAACATGCTGATGAGCGACGGTACGACCTTCCGAATGACCAACGGCGGTTTCAGCGATCTCCCGCTCGGCGCCTTGTGGCGCATCTACCATGGCCAGACGGACGACGTCGTTCTCAATATCGGCTTCACCGCGCCGACCGGCGACATCCATAACATGACGATGATGCCCATGGACATGGGGATGTCGATGTTGACGGCTTTTCCCTACACAATGCGGCTGGGAAACGGAACCTGGGATGCCTGTCCCGGCATCACCTACAAACACTATTGGGAACAAGCCAGCTTCGGCTTCCAGGGCACGTTCGACCTGCCCATGGGGTTGAACGACGAGCAATACCGGGTCGGCAACCAATACCGGGCAACCGCTTGGTTAGCGTATTTGCTGGACCGCAAAAAGTCGCTTGCCGCGACTTTCCGGGTGGAAGGGCTGTGGCGCAGCAACTACGTCGGCGTCGACCCGCAGTTGGATGCCACGATGATGAGCGATAATGACCCCACGATGCGGGGCGGTGATTTTCTCAACCTCGGCGCCGGCTTCATGTATATGCTGCCCAAGCATCTCGGGCTGATCGAAGGCGAGTACCTCCAGCCGGTGGTCCAGAACGTTCGCGGCATCCAAGAGACCACGATCGCGTCGTTCGCCGTCCGATATATTGCGATGTTCTAGCAGTTCAACGGACGAACACGGTTCGGGAGGCCACCAAGGAGTCTCCTTCACATCGCCGCCCGGTAAACCATCTACCCGCCGCCCCGGCGGGCGAGGTGGGCGACGGTCACCGAACGCTGTCGGAACGTCCCTCGTCGCCATGCTTGGCAATCCATTGCCGGGCGTAATCGACCGCCGCCAGCCCCTTGTTGCACAGCGGCGTGCAGTGGAAGATCATGCCCTCGATTTGCCCTTCCTTGTACAGGCGATAGGCGTAGTCCAACTGCTTGACCATGAACTCCTTGCTCAGTTCCTTCTTGCCGCCAAAGTCCCACATGTAGATCCCTAGCAGCGTCGGCTTGTCGGGAACCAGCGTGCGGTACTTCTTGAAACTCGCTTCGATGCGATGAATGTCGGCACCGTTCCAGATCCACAGCGAGACGACATCGACGTATTTCATCACCGGCTTGATCGCCGGGCACAACTGCTGCGTGTAGACGACCACCGCCAAGTCGAGGTGGCGGCGGTAGGCGACCGTCTCGTCGTGCAGTGTCTTCATCTCGTCGAGGGAAAGCGCGGCGGGAGCAGCGACGCTCTTGGAATTCCGGTCGAAGCCCGGCTTGTCGGCAAAACGAAAGAAGTCGTCGAGGTAGTAGCCGGTCAGGTTCGGCATTGTGTCGCGCAAGCCGAAAACGTAGTCCTTCAGTTCGAGATACGACTGGTGGGAGCCGCCCGACAGGTTCCAGGCGATGCGTTTCGCGTCCTTAAACTGCTTGCGGTATTCGGCATTCGGTCGACCGCCGCGGATCGCGCACACGTTGGGAATGCCCATCGACCGGATGCCTTCCGCCATGCTCAGCGGTGGACTGAGGGGTATGTTGTACACGCCCTTGGGCCCGTCATAAGCACCGGGATCATGGCCCCACATCCACAGGCGATCGCGCAAGTTGTTTTCGTAGGCGAGATACTCTGGCTCCGCGCCCCAAGTCAAGGCGCGGCTTGCCGACAGGGCCGTTGCTCCGGCAAGTGCGGAGGTCGTTTTCAGGAAATCACGGCGGTTCACCATGGCGTTCCTTTCAGGCGAGTGGCGACAGGGCCGCACCGATAGGCTCAATTCGGAATGGGAATCAGCTCGAGGGACGATGTCAAGCCGTTCTGGCAAGCTATGGCAATCGCCGTCTTCCCTGGTTCGGGATAGGTGACGGCAACAGTCGAGTCAGCAGCCGTTTCCCAGCGTCCATGCAAGGTGATGACAATGGTGGATGACTGGCTGTAGCCGAGCAGTTCCACATCCGGCTTGTCGTTGTCAACGAGGTTCAAATCAGGATCCGCCACCGACAGGGTCATGCCCGCACCCGCGCGGTGCGTGACGAGGACGCACGGGCGCGAGACGGCCGTGACTTCGGAAGTGGTGGTCGCCGTGTATGCCTTGAAGACGACATAACCAGTGGTCGCGTCCACTTTCGACAAAACGATGTGCGCGGCGTCGTCTTGGCGGAGGATTTTATAGGGCGCGTCCTTGGCCATCCTTCCCGCGAGCGCCGCCATGCTTTCCGGCGTCGTCCCGATCTTCATGAGGTAGCGGTAAGACGCGTGCTTGGGCGCCACGCCGTGCGAAAGCCAGACGGTGGTAAACTTGCCGACGGTTTGCTTTTTGTTGAACGAATCCGGCGATGTCTGTTCGCCGCGACGAATGACCAACTGTTGCCCGGGGTAGAGGTAAAACCCGGTGTTTTGCCGGTTGAGCAGCCACGGCGCCGAGGTGGTCGCTCCTTTCTTGTCCAATGGGAAGGTGTTCAATCCAACGGCGTCGTTCAGGAAGAACGGCGTGGTGGTGTTGCCCTTTCCGTTCGGCTGGCGCCACGCATCCTGGATGAGCGTTGTAGTGGTTTCGCAACCGGGGACGGCGCTTTGGATACCGGAGCCGAGGCAGACCACGGTGTCGCCGAAAAAGAACCAGCTCTTTTCCGCATGGAATGAATCCAGTCCGACTTTCTTCGGGCCGTGCAGGGAAAGGACGAACACGCCGCTGCCGTTGGGCGCGTCCACGCCGCCGACGAAGGGCTGGTCCGAGTGGTGGCGCCAGTCGCCCTGCCATACGAGTTTCTCGTACGGCAGGGCGACGTCGGTGGTGCCGGGGAATTTCGTCCAGTCGAAACCGGCCGCGCCCAGATCGGTTTCATGGACGAAGGATCGGTAGCGCGGTTTGTAGTTCGATTTGTCCAGCAACTCGACGGTGCCGAACCCGAGATGCGGATTGACGAAGTGGTCGCACCCCATATGGCCGGACTCGCGGCTGTAGGCGTAGCGGCTGTACCCGCGCACGCACAGCAGCCAATCCTCTTGGCGATGGATGGCGGCGGCCGACCAACCCAGCGTGAAGTTCCCTTGGGGAATAGGATCGGGCAAAATCTCCTCTTTCTCGAAAAGCTTCCGCGCGGCCTCGTCGAAATCCGTCGGCTTCTCTTTCTTTTCGTCGAAAAGTCGAAGATAGACGGCGGCCATGTCGCGGTCCACCGGCTGGGTGCCGTCGGGCGTTCCGGCCAGCGCCATCAGGCGGTAAGGATCGGTCTTCAGCACGGTACCGCCGGTCAGCGCTTCTTTGCCGGAGAGAATGAGCGGGTCCAACCCGTTGCGGCTGAAGTTGCGCCTTAGCATCAACGCCTTCTTGAAGAAAGCGTGGCCGGCGGGTTCGATGGCGAACGGCGTTTTGGCAAAAAGGCTGATGACGCGCGAGCCGGTGGCGAGAGCGCCGGCGCCGTAGCCGAAGATCAGCCCGCCGTGGTGGTTGAGGGAGCCGTCGGGCTTGAAGGTGTCGCGGACGCCGGGGGCATAGGCCAGCACGATGCGGCCGAACCAGCGTTGGAAGGCGTGGAGATCGTAGACGCGGATTTTGGGATCCGGCTCCAGGAGGGAGAGTTGAATCAGACGCTCGGAGGTGAGCCGAGTATAATCGCAATCTTCGCCGAGGTCGCCGGGATGGGCCGTGTTGCACACCGAACGGGCCAGGAAGATGCGGCCGAAATCAATTTGCCGACGGAGGAGTTCGAGCAGCCTGTCGTCCACGCGACGGGTGTCGGCCAGTTCCTTGCGCATCAGGAAGACGGAATCCACAAACCCGTTGCCGTTGGCCCACGGCGAGGAGAACCCCTTGAGGTATTGGGAGAAATCGAACAGCGTTTGGTACATGTCGAGAAACTCCGCCCGGCGCGCGGGGGCGGCTTCGTGGCGGTAACACTGTGCAATATCGAACATCAGAAGGCAATAGGACTCGCCGCCATTGTCCCAACTGTGGCCGGTCAGAGCGAATCGTTTTTGGCCTTCATAGCGCGCCACGCGGAGTTTTTCCGGAAGGTCGGGGTTCTTGCGGATTTCTTCCATGAACAAGTTCCTGCCCGCCAAGCCTTCGCCCGTGCGGCGGAGATTCAGCGCCTGATAACGCGCCCTGACATCCGGAACAAACGCCGCATAACCGCCCCGCAGGCCCTCCAGCCAATCAGCCATCACCGATCGCTCCAGTTGTTTCCCGATTGTTTCGACGGCCTCGATTTCCGCCGGGACGGGATTCGGGAGCGTTTGGGGATCCGGGCGGGGCAACTCGGGGAATCCGTTGAGTTCGGCGACATTACCCGGCGTAAAAAGCGGCTGGGCGGTCAACAGCCACCCCCCGAGAAAGACCTCGCCGGATTTCCCCGAGAGCGGAGTCAGGCGGATGGCGGACACGGTGGACGGAATGTCCCCGACGAGATTTGTGACGCCGACTTCGATCCGTCCGCCGTTGCCGGAAGAGGTGGTGGGACTCAGCCGCAGGATGCAGCGGTTCCAGAATGGGAATGCAAGGCGAAGTTCCGCGTGGCAGGCCACGATCCCTTTCCCGTCGAGAAACTCAAGCCGGAAAGAAGAGGGCGAGCCCCCTTGGCTTTTCGGTTCAATCGCGGTGAAGTAGAAGAACGGGGTTCTGCCGAGTTTGTCCTGTTTGTGGTTCCAAGTCAGGGTGTCGCCGGGCTTGTATTGCCAGCGCAAGGAGTGGTCGTCTTCGTAGGCGAAGCGGGTGGAGAAATCGAGTTGCCCAGTCTTGACGGCGATTGCGTCAAGATCGGCGCGGGTGAAGTGGAGCCACTGCTTCATTTGGCCAAAGGGAATGGTCGCGATGGCGGACTGAGCCGGCTTGCTTCCCGATGTCGGTTCGATGGCGTAGCACCCAAGGGTGGCAACAGCAAGGACAATCCCGGTCAAATGTGGTTTCATGGTGTTTGCTGTGTTTTCAATTGGAATTGGGTATCAGTTTGACGGACGAGGTCAATCCGTCTGTGCAGATGACGGTGATTGCCGTTTCGCCGGTTTTGGGATCGGCGATGGCGGCAGCCGAGTCGCCATCGATTTTCCAGCGTCCACGCAGCGTGACGACGATGGTCGAGGGCTGGCTGTATCCCCATTGGTTGGGAGCTTTGTCATTGTCGATGAAATTCAGATCAGGATCAGCGACGGAAAACACCATCTCGGTACCGTGTCGTTGGGTGGTAATGACGCACGACTGGGAGGTAGAGGTGATCGTGTTGTCGTTCAACGTGGTATTCGCCTTGAAGATGACATAGCCGGTGGTCTCTTCGGCCTTCGACGCCACGATGTGGGCGGTCTCATCCTGCTGGAGGACTTCATAGGGGGCGTTCTGGCTCATGGATTCCGAGAGAACGGCCATGGTTTCCGGCGTGACCCCGAAGCGCATGAGGTAGCGGTAGGACGCGTCTTTCGCGGCGTTGCCGTGGGGACATATCCGGTGGTCGCGTCGGGCTTGGAATCGACGATGTGGGCGGTGTCATCCTGCTGCCGGATTTCATATGGCGCATCCTGGGCCATGGATTTCGAGAACGCCTCCATCGCCTGGGGCGTACCGGTGGCTGTATTGGCCATGTCGCCGCACCTTTCCCATTGTCGCTTTACCACTTCCCTTCTGCGTGGGCCTTCGCTTGTTCGTCGCGCATCGCCTTGCGACGTGCCGCGACCCGCTGGTCCCTCTCGCGGTCGTAGACGGGGTTGAGGACCGGAATCACTGCCTTGGTGTCGTCCAGGAATCTCGTCATCAGGGCATTGAGCCCCCGGACCTTGTCCGGCATCTTCTGGGACAGGTCGTGGCACTCGCCAACATCGTCCTTCAAGTTGTAGAGCTCGAAGCGATCGGTTCGATTGGGATTGTCGAAGTAACAGCGGATCAGCTTCCAGTCGCCCTTGCGGACCCAGGTTCCTGGAAACTCGTCAGCCAGCCCTCCGTAGTGCGGGAAATGGCAGAAGATCGCTTCGCGGGTGAGTTTGCCGCCTTCGAGGGCCGGGCGGATGTCGATACCGTCGAACTTCACCCGCTTCGGCACCGCCGCGCCGGTAGCCCGAGCCAATGTAGGGAAGAAGTCCACGCCGGAGACCACGGCGTCGCTCTTCGAGCCGGGACGGATTATGCCCGGCCAGACGACCACCAACGGCTCGCGCGTGCCGCCTTCATAGAGCCGTTCCTTGCCGGCCCGCAACGGGGCGTTCGATGTCAAGGGCGTGTTCTCGTAGCCCTTGAAATGCTGGTCTGCCCAGTCGACGCCGCCATTGTCGCTGAAGAAGACGAAGATCGTATTGTCGGCCAGCCGCAACTCGTCTACCGCGCGGGCGATCTTGCCGATGTTGCGGTCCATGACCTCGATCATCGCGCCCATCACCGGGTTGTGCTGCGGATCGCGGAAATCGGCCTTCTTCTTGTATTTCTCCACCAGCGGCGCAAGGCTCTGCCAAGGGCTGTGCACCGAATAGCACCAGTAATTGGCGAAGAAGGGAACATCCTTGTGCTCGCGGATGAATTTCACCACTTCGTCGCCCATACGGTCCTCGATGTCTTCGCCCGGCTTGCCGTCGTCGTAAGGCACCGGCCAGGGAGTCGCCTTCCATTTGGAGAAGAGCCAGGGGGCGATGTACGCCAGCGGACTCGGGCCGAACCAGTGCGGAATGTCGATCTCGAAGCCGTGGTGCAGCGGGTCGTAAGGCTCGCGTCCCAGGTGCCACTTGCCGAAATGCGCGGTGGCATAGCCCGAAAGCTTCAAGGCGTCGGCCAAGGTGAAGTATTCCAGCTTCAACCGCGTGATGGTCCGGGCATCGATGGATTTCCATTGCGGCTCGGCATGGCTCCAGACGTCCTTTTCCAGAATTACCTCCTCGACGTGACAACTCGGCCGTGTGATACCGGTCCGCGCCGGCCACAGCCCGGTCATGATGGCCGAACGGCTGGGCGAGCAGAGCGGGCTGGCGGAGTAGGCGTTGGTGAACATCATGCCGCGCCGGCCCAACTCGTCGACGTTGGGCGTCTCGTAGAACTTGCTGCCGTAGAGCGAAGTGTCGCGCCAGCCCAAATCGTCAGCCAAAATAAAGATCACGTTTGGCCGCTTGGGTCCGACAGCCAGAATGCTTGTCGCACTGAGCGCCATGAACGCCCAGCCGAAAACCAGACCGCTCAGCAGGTATCGCATGGAAGGACCCTCCGGGGTTGGGAAGCAAACTGGGGGCAGGATACTGCGAGGCTCCGCCGGGCGCGTGGCATTGATCCTACCATGCGTGTCGGCACGCTTCCACCAGTGGCGGTGGCCGTAGCCGCCAGCCATCCGAAAGCCTTGCAGTTGGTCCGCTATTGCTGTTGCCGTTATGGCCGGGATGTTTCCACATGAACTCCACTCAGGGGATGCTCCGTGACGGCCTTCCAGGCCAACTCTTGCAGCAGACGGTTCAACTTGTCATCACACTTCGGTTTCTTCGACGTTGCCAGCACCGCCGGCATCGGCAATCCCACGGGACTGGTGCGGTAGATCACCGCAAAGTGGCAATAGGCGGCCAGAACCTTGATCGGCGCGGAGGGATGGCCCACCGGATCGGTGAACAGGTCCTCTTGCGTCTTCAGCCCGGGCGCCTGGCCGGCGACGATCTTTTCGCGTAGCGCGATCACGGCCTGTCCCACGGGCACGACGAATAACACCTGCTTGCCAAACTTTTGATTCAATTTGCGAATGTGTTCATCCATCTCCTTGAAATAGGGAGCGTGTCGCTTCCGCAGTTCCTCGCCGGTGATGGCGTTGTGGTCTACCTTCTCGCCCTTCTTCGGCGGCTTGGTGGTCGGTTCGTAGATGTCCCAACGCTCCCAGAACTCCTGGACCGTGACGCGGATCTGCGGGTTGTGTTCCAGGGCCAGTGCCGCGAATTTTTCGATCCCCTCGTCGGGCAGATAAATGGGCGAAAGCGTCAGCACGTCCACCTTGCCGCTGCGAAGGGCCTCTTTGACCTTATTCTTCTCGTTGGGCACGTTCCAGTGCTGAATGACGCGCGATCCGCCGATCGACGACAGACCCACGGCTTCGTGGCCCTGGATGCCGGCCGACTTGGCAATGTCAGCGAGGATGGGCGGCATCCAGACGTGAAAACTGTGACCGCACGTAAACACCCGCAGACCCTTGGTGATGGCTGCGGTTTCCTGGGCTCTGCAGGCGGTTGACAGGCTGCTGGCCAACACCGCGCAAAGAGGAACGATCAGGAATCGGGAAGTGCGTGGAACGGACGGGAGCATAGCACGGATCCTCTATAATAGTTGCAGGTATGGACGGTTGCCGCACTGAGGATTCTCATTTTAAGGTCTGCCATAGCGGCCTCGCAACGCCCGACAGGTAGATCCGCTTCCTGGCGACGGGCGGCGGACCGACTGGTGGAGCCCGACGTGCCGGCAGGGGCTGGGCGGCGTACATGGAAGCCCAGCGCCATGACGACCGGCAGCGGGTGCAGCAGTTCGTCGAGCGGGCGGTGCGTGGGGGCAAGCATGGCTGGTACGTCGGTCAGCACGGACATTTCCGCACCTTGGCATCGCATGCCGTTCACCCCGGTCCCTTAGACCAAATCTACCCACAGGAGGGGTTGCGAAGCCGGGAAGTCCAGGGTGGATTGGGATCGGTTCGAGGTCCTGGAGACGGGATGGCTCGGCTCGGACTTCCGTCCAAGGGGCTAGTGGGCGGAGAAGTGCGGGCGGCGCGTTTTGTGGCGGACGGAGAGGAATCGTGGTATGGTTCGAGCGCCGGGAGAGACTCACGCCGCACACGAACATCGGTTTGCTGCGCGAACCCGATTGCTCTCCGGCGACCGGGAGAGAACTTTGGCGACATCTGTTGGCTATAGGGGATTATGAGCGTGAGCCTGGAACCCAGCCCGGCCTTACCGTTGGCCGGTTGTTTGCGGAAATTGCTTGCAGGACTAAACGAGGCGTAATTGTCGCACCCATTACCGGGGAGAGGCAATCGCACTGCCCGCTATGCCATCATGCACGGGCTGCACGACGAAGCCTGCCGCTCCGGCGAGATATGGCTGTTACGGAAGCTGATCCGCTCCTCGGGATCGTTGAAAGTGCAATCATGAATACACCCAGTGAAACCCACTCCGTCCTGGTCGGCTACATCCTTTGGATCTTCGGATTCATGGGGTCCCACCGCTTCTATTTCGGCAAGCCGATCACCGGCACGGTCTGGTTCTTCACCCTGGGTTTGCTGGGGATCGGCTGGATCATCGACCTGTTCCTCATTCCCGGCATGGCTCGGAGGGCCGATCTCCGTTATCAGGCCGGGCCCCTCGACTACACGCTGGCCTGGGTGCTGCTGACGTTCCTGGGGATCTTCGGAATTCACCGTTTCTACATGGGCAAGTGGATCACCGGGATCATCTATCTCCTGACCGCTGGGCTGGTCGGCCTGGGGCTGCTCTACGACCTGTGGACGCTCAATGGGCAGGTGAGTGAGATGAATCGACAGGGACCGATGCCGGGTTGCTGAACGCTGGTGTATCGCTAAGGGCTGAAAACATGAAGGTGCTCAAGAGGACGAAAACGTTCGAGGTTCGTCTCTACATGGGATCACGTAAGGGCTACGGAGAGGAACAGTACGCTGCTCAGCACGTGGTGCGAGCCATCTCCGAATTTCAACGTACTGCCAAGCACGACGAGCCGCCGATCCCCGTCCGTCTCAGCCCAACGACCTTTGTCAGCAAAGACTACGTTGAGGAAGGATGGGAAATCGCCGTGGTGCGTTACCCTTTGCGGGAAGACTCCGATGACGACATCATCCAATGGGCCGGTGAACTGGCGGCCGTGCTGATGAAGCGGTTCCAGCAAGAGCAGATCAGTGCTGTTATACGGGATGAACTCATCGTATTCTCCCGTGAATGAACCGAACCGAGGTTAGCCATGCCCAGACTTAGTGCCGGTCTGCTGATGTACCGAATCAAGGATGGCAGCATCCAAGTCCTGCTGGCCCATCCTGGCGGCCCCTACTTCGTGAATAAGGACGAAGGGGCCTGGTCGATCCCCAAGGGCGAACCGGACGCCGACGAGGATCTGTTCGTCACGGCCCAGAGGGAGTTCGAGGAGGAGACGGGCCTGAAACCCCAAGGGCCATTCGTCCCGTTGACGCCGATCAAACAGAAGGGCGGCAAGATCGTTCACGCCTGGGCGTTCGAAGGTGATTGCGATCCCGCAGCCTGCATGAGCAATACGTTCACGCTGACATGGCCACCCCATTCAGGTCGGCAGCAGGAGTTCCCCGAGATCGACCGGGCCGAGTTCTTCGATCTGGCGACGGCGAAAAAGAAGATCAAGGCGGGGCAGGAGACGTTGATCGAGGAGCTTGAGGCGATTTTGTTGAAGCATTCCTGATGGAAAAAACAAAGGCAGTACCCCGTAGCGTCAAACGCAACGAGGTACTGCCTTTTCTGGAATGTTGAAAACCCAAAGGTCAACTACCGCCGACGCACGCCAACATCTCCGGTGGAGTAAGCATCAAAGGCCCTCCGGTTCAAGGTGTCGATTAAGCGTAACCGGTGAAACGAACGGATAACCTCCTTTCCCTACATGGCGACAACGACTTCGTTGACCGCCTCCCTCACGCCGGTCAGGCGAGCCACTGCTTCCTGAGCGAGTTGTTTATGGTAGAAGCTCGATAATCGGCCTCGGAGGCGCAGCACGCCTCGATCAAACTCGCAGGACACCGCCCGTACTTCCTGATGCGGGCTTTGCCGCAGATGCTCCCTTGCTCGCTCCGTCACGTCGTGATAAGGGGTGGAAAACGAGGATTCCATCAGTGCGTTTCCGTTCTCGGGTGGATTGTCATCGGGCTGCTTCCATAGCACTTGCCGTGCCACGATGCGAACCGCTTGTGATCCGTGTGCGGGTTTCACCGCCAAAGTCCTTGTGGAATTCACCTTTGCGCCGTTGCCGCCCGAGGCAGGATCTACCATGGACTCGTAGGCGTGTTCTGATTCGGGCACGGTCTGCCTGTAATATTTGCAAGAGCCCCGTGGCGGGCCGTGGGTTTTGCTGGTGGCAAACGGCCGGGCTATAATGGCCTCCACACCCCAAGGAGTACCGCAATGTTCAGATCCGTCGTCGTCGTCACGCTCGCCCTGGCCGTCTGCGCTGCCCGTGCGGAAGAAAAGCAGCCCCCGGCGAAATCAGCCGCCAATCACCGACCCGGCAAGATCTGGAACCGTACCGGCCCGCTGGGTGAAACGCCCAAGCACATCACCGACGCTTACCCCCTGTCTGACCAGCAGAACAAGGGCGGCTGGGTGAAGTTCGAACCGATGAGCGATGAATTCGAGGGCAAGGAGCTTGATTTCAACAAGTGGCACGTCGGCATGGAATGGTGGAAAGGCCGCCAACCTGCCCTATTCAGCGACAAGAACGTCACCGTATCGGACGGCAAACTCCATCTGACGATGCGGAAGGAAGAGGTGCCTGAAAAGTTCGAGAAGCTGGGGTACAAGGACTACACCTCTGCGGCCCTCCACACCAAGGCTCGCTCCAGCTACGGCTATTACGAGGTCAAGGCCAGGCCGATGAATTCGGGTGGGTCGAGTTCGTTCTGGTTCCAAGTGGAGGACACGCCGGGGTGGCTGACCGAGATCGACGTGTTCGAGATCGGCGGTAAGGCCAAGGGCTTCGAGCGCAAGTACAACATGACGCTGCATGTCTTCCGCACGCCGCAAGAAAAGCAGCACTGGAGCGTGGGGGGCGTCTGGGTTGCGCCCTGGCGGCTGGCTGACGATTACCACGTTTACGGCCTCGACTGGGAGAAGGATCAGATCCACTTCTTCGTGGATGGCGTCCTGGTCCGATCCGTCGAGAACACGCACTGGCACCAGCCGCTCTACCTGATCTTCGACAGCGAGACGATGCCCAAGTGGTTTGGGATGCCAGACGACAAGGACTTGCCCTCGACGTTCAGCGTCGAGTACGTAAGGGTGTGGAAGCATCAACGGTAGAACTTTTCAAAAGGACGAGGATCGATCATGAGAATCGCACTTGCACTTTCGACGATGTTGATCCTGGTCGCGGGCATTGCCTTTGCCCAGGAGGGAAGGCGACCCGGCCGAACCGCTCCCGGCTACCGCACGCCGCCAACCTCCCCGGACGTGAAATACGGTCCCTACGCCAGGAACGTCATGGACGTGTGGCTGGCGAAGTCCGACAAGCCCACGCCAGTGTTGGTGTCGATCCACGGCGGCGGTTTCAGTGGCGGCAACAAGAGCGTTGGCCCGTTCCTGCTGGAAGAGTGCTTGAAGTCAGGAATCTCGGTCGTGGCGATCACGTACCGGCTGTCTGACGAAGCAAAAGCCCCGGCCCAATTCCTCGACTCGGCCAGGGCGATCCAGTTCATTCGCGCCAAGGCCAAGGAGTGGAATCTTGACGCTTCTAGGGTGGCCGCCACGGGTGGCTCGGCGGGTGCCGGTATTTCCTTATGGCTGGGCTTCCATGACGATCTGGCCGATCCGCAAAACGTCGATCCGGTGCTGCGGCAATCGACACGCTTGACCTGCATGGCCGTCATGAACGGACAGACCTCTTACGATCCCCGCTTCATTCGGGAATTGGAGCCGGGGACCGACACCTACAAGGTCGGGGCGTTGGCGAAGCTGTTCGACATGGACCCGAACAACTTGGATCAGTTGCCCAAGGAAAAGTACAAGCTGTTCGAGGAATGCTCACCGATCACACACCTCACGAAGGATGACGCGCCTGCGCTGCTGATCTACAACAGCACCATGGACACGCCGATCACCAACCAAGGGATCGGCATCCATCATCCCAAGTTCGGCAAAGCCCTCAAGCAGAAAATGGACGCCTTAGGGATCGAGTGCGAGGTTGTCACGGGCGTCCAGGGAAACAAGGGTGCGATGTTGGTTTTGGAATTCGTGAAGCGGCATTTCGGGATGAAGTGAAAAGGGACAAACGATGCTTCTGTCCACTATCATTTTCACCACGCTCATTGTCGCCGACCCGGCTTTGGATCGCCCCGTTCAGAACGTCGCTGCTTGGCAGCGGAACAAGCAAGACCTGCTGTGGGGCTTCGGCGACATGTACCAACCGTGCGTAGTGGAGAGTCGCATTCGATGAATCTCGTTTCTTTTGCTGTACGTCTGCTGGTGACTGAGCCACTTGGCCCCGGCGACGAAAAGCGCTCTCTGCGACACGATGGCCGAAACCGATCTTACATTGTTCATATACCGCCGAAATACGACGCCCAGCCAACGCCGGTCGTTCTGGCCTTTCATGGGGCGATCATGAACGCCTCGCTTACCATCCAGTTCACCGGCCTTAATGAAAAGGCCGACAAGGAGGGTTTCATCGTCGTTTACCCCAACGGCACCGGTTGGCTGAAGATTCTGACATGGAACGGGGGCAACTGCTGCGGCTACGCCCGGCACAACAACGTCGATGATGTGGGTTTCATCCGGTCGCTCCTCGACGACCTCGCCACAGTTGCCAACGTCGATGCCAACCGGGTCTTCGCTACCGGCATCTCAAACGGGGCGGTCATGTGTTACCGGCTGGCGTCAGAACTCTCGGACCGAATCGCCGCCATCGCCCCCGTTTCTGGCCCGATGGGCACGGCGACCTGCAACCCCCAACGGCCCGTGCCAGTGATGCATTTCCACGGCACGCAGGATACATTCGCACCCTTCAATGGCGGCAAAGGAACCAGGAGCGTCACACGAACCAGGTTTTTTTCGGTGGAGCACAGCATTATGGCCTGGGTGAAGGCCGATGGTTGCCCAGAGATGCCGGTCATCACCGACATGCCGAAGAAGGCCGATGACGGCACAACAGTGCGGAGAAAGACCTATGGGCCAGGCAAAGAAGAAACCGAGGTCGTCCTTTTCGTAATCGACGGCGGCGGCCACACTTGGCCCGGACGAGACACTGCTCGTTTCCTCGGAACATCAACCCACAGCATCTCAGCCAACGACCTGATGTGGGAGTTTTTCCAACGGCATCCGATGAAGTGACGGAGATAAAGTGATTCGACTCGGCCTTTGCTGCATCTTCCGTGACGAACCGATCAAATTCCGCACCACGACGGCCACGGCCATCAAGCGGTTGCCACGACGGGAGGGACGGAAGAAACTCGCTGGCCTGTGCGCCGCAAATGCTGCTGCGCTGATGTCGGCTGTACGGTACTGTTCGGAGCACGGCATTGGCTGTTTTCGTGTGAACAGCCAGATCCTCCCGCTTAAGACTCATCCCGAGGTCGGTTATGCCTTGCAGGAACTTCCGCACGGGCAGCGAATCATCGAGCAATTCCAGGAGTGCAGCAAGTTTGCCAAAAAGACGGGGCTGCGAATCACCTTCCACCCCGATCAGTTTGTGGTGTTGAACTCGCCGAAGCCGGATGTCGTTACGCAATCGATCCAGGAAATCGAGTATCAGACGGAGGTCGCCCAGTGGATCGGGGCGGATGTCATCAACATCCATGCCGGTGGGGCATACGGCGACAAGTCCGCGGCCTTGGAACGCTTTGCCAAGAATCTTGCCCGAATGTCAAAGGCCGCCCGCAAATTGCTTACGGTCGAGAACGACGACAAGGTCTACACGCCCGCCGATCTATTGCCGATCTGCATGGCCGAAGGCGTGCCGCTCGTCTACGATGTCCATCATCACCGTTGCAACCCTGATGGCATGAGCGTCGAACAAGCCACCAGGAAGGCCCTGGCGACATGGAATCGGGAACCACTTTTCCATATTTCGAGTCCGATTACAGGCTGGGACGGCCCAAACCCCGAGCGGCACCATGACTTTATCGACGCGACGGATTTCCCGAAGTGTTGGCGGCGAAAGAAGATCACCGTAGAGATCGAAGCCAAGGCGAAAGAAGTCGCCGTGAAGAAGCTGCTGAGGGAGTTGGGGAATGGAAGTTGGTTCGTCTATCTCCTGCGGTGCGCAGACGGCACCCTCTACACCGGAATCACGAACGACGTGCCCCGTCGATTGAAGCAGCACAACGCCGGAACGGCATCACGTTATACACGGAGCCGCCTGCCTGCTGTGTTGGTCTACCAGGAAGCACAGGCCAGTCACAGCCATGCCCTGAAACGAGAGTTGGCGGTCAAGGGCCTTTCACGTAAGGAAAAAGAGTCGATGATTCGGGCGGCTGGGCCGGCCACACAGCGGGTCGGAACCAAGTGATTGTTCGCTTCACGCCGCAAGGCCGTATGATGTTGGCCATGCGACGGCGGTCGCTCTGGCCGAAGTAGTGTTGTGCCCGGTGACTAGGCCGAACTCACCGGCCGGGATTGGGTGCAGAAGGTTGGGGCAAGTATCTTTCGGGATTCTCCCGGACCGCTCTAATGCGGTCGTCCCCGGCGACGTACAAAGGAAAGTCGGCAATGTAAAGTCTGATAATGGTTCCCGTGGTGCCTAGCCCGGATTGGCCTGGCTCGCACCCCCTCCGAATTCCCCGTTTCCCCTTGTCAATGCAGCCCCAGGCCAAGCTTGAGGATCCGATCGCGAAAGCGGTCGGGCAGCAGCCGGGCGGCCCGGGCCAATCGCGCCTCGCCGCCCACGGGATAACGGGTGTGCGGCCGCCGCGAGCACAACGCGTGACGTACCGCTCGGACCACTCGCTCCACCGGCATCGCGCGCTGGGCCAGCTTGACGGCCGCCGCGCGAACCGCCGTCATATCGTCGTCGTAGAGCGCCTTGCGTTCCAGGGACACGTGGTCCGCCAGGCGGTCGGCATTGCCTTGCGATTTTTCCCAGATCGGGGTTTTCACGCTGCCGGGCTCGATGAGCGAAACCGAAATACCCCACTTTCGCAGTTCCACCCGCAGGCAATCGCTCAAGGCTTCCAGGGCGAACTTGGAAGCCGCATAAGGCCCAAAATAGGGCGGCGCCATGACTCCGTTGAGCGAGCCCATGTTGACAATCCGTCCGTGGCCCTGTCGCAACAGCGGCAACAACGCCTGCGTGACCGCCAGGTTGCCGATCACGTTCACCTCGAACTGTCGCCGCAATTCGTCGATGGGCAGCAGTTCCAACGGCCCCACAACAACGATTCCGGCGTTGTTCACCAGCCCCGCCACACCGTCCGGCCCCACCGCCTGGCCAATTTCCTCCGTCGCCTTGCGGATCGAATCCGCTTGGGTGACGTCGAGCAGCACCGGCGTAAGGCGATCCGTGGCCCGCTGCTTCAACGCCTGGCCGGCCGACGCCAACCGCACCCCGGCGAATACGCGGAAGCCTTGTTTATCGAGGTCGAGTGCGCAAGCTGCGCCGATTCCAGACGACGCTCCGGTAATAACCACAGCGAGGGGGTTCATGGTGTGATCCGAGGTTGCAAGGGGGGAAGGATGGGTATTCGGCCGCATTTTGCGCACGGCGTTTTTTTGTGGCAATAGAGGAGTGCGGCAATTTCCGCACCGATATGGTGCCCGGCCCTTATCCCATACCCCCGCTTGCCCGGTCACTATCCCCCATCGCCGATGTCTTCGGCGAACGCCCGCACACTGAGCCGCTCGCCGGTGGCCGTGCGAATCAACTCGTTCCAGGGCAGCGTCCGGCCCGGTGCGAAAACCCGCTCTTGCAGGAACCGCCCCACGTCCTTGTGGCCCACGTAGACCACTCGGGCCGGGTCGTCGCCGGGGAACAATTCGCGCGCCAAGGCATGGTGCAATTGCGATGCGAACAATGCTCCCAGCAAGTAGTTGTGGAAGTAGGCCGGCGACGTGATGATGTGGAGTTTGGCGGCGTAGTCGGGCTCGTTGCGTCCCTCCGGCCGCCGGATCTCCTGGTATTTTTCCACCAGGTCCCACCACAGCCGGTTGAGGTCCTGGTCGGGGTTCTCGTAGAGCGCCGTCTCGAAGCGGAACATCACCTGGCAGAACCGCGCGAACATCAACAGTTGCGTCCGCCGTTGCCGCGACGCCGCCCGGCGAAAACGCGGCCCATCGCCGATTTGCGCGCCCATCGCCAGCAACCAGTCGGGGTTGCCCGAGAGCCGCTCGAACATCATCGCCACCCCTTCGGTCACCAGGCTATGCGCTTCCGTCCGCAACGCGTAGGGCATTTGCGGCGGGATGTTCTTGCTCGAATACACCGCGTGGCCCAACTCGTGCAGCGTGGTGGTCAGCCACTGCTTGCCGGGCGCGATGTTGACCAGGATGCGGACGTCGCCCGAGCGATCGATGTCGGTGCAAAAAGCGTGCGGCGATTTGCCCTGTTTCTCATACAGGTCGCTCCGCCGCAGCAGGTCGTCGACGGGCAGGCCGATGCCGGCGTAAAACTGGCGGCACAACCGCACGATGTCCAGCGAGCCGTAGACGCTCTCCGCCGCGTCCGGGAAGACCGCCGGCGCAAGCTGCGCGAACGGATCGTGGTAGTGCCACGGCCGCAGTTGATCCACCGCAATGCGACAATGGGCCGCCAGCGCGGCGTCGATTTCCGCCTTGGCCGCGTGATAGGGCTGCCGCGTGAGGGTGTCCAAGGCGTCGAACAACTGCTCCAGTTCTCCCCGGTCCTGTTCGCCGAGGAACAATTGCAGCGCGTAATAGTCCGTAAAACCCAATCGCCGGGCGACCTCGTTACGCTGGTGCACCAGGCGCTTCAAGTCCGACTCGACCGCTCGGCCGACTCCCAGGCTGGCCTCCCAGGCGGCGCGGCGCTCGTCGGAATCGGTCGATTGCCGCAGCACCCGGCGAACTTCGTTGACGCTCGACTCCCGGCCGGCGATGCGGGGCCGATAGACGTTGAACGCCTGCTGCACGGCATTGGTGGTTGAAAGCAACTCGTCGATCACGTCCGCGTCGAGCTGCGTGGCCAGATACTGGCGGTAGAGGACGTCGACCTGCCGGGCCAGCAAGGGGTCGGTCGGCCGGGCCTCGAAGAGGGCTTTCAATTCGGAGAACGATTGCGATTGGGCCAGGCACGCGCCGATCTGCGTCTGCGACTGCTGCTGCTTCCGATAATCTTCCGCCTTGCCCGATAGATTGGCCGTCCACCAGCACCGCGCCGCCTCGACCTCCAACGGCCGGATGGTGCTCTCGTAGGTTGCGATGACCTGCCGGGCGCGGGCGTTGGGATCGACTTCGGCGCGGACCGCCGCCTCGGTTTCCGCGGCCGCCACGAAGGTCGCCGCAAGCACTGCGGCGCACAGCAAGGGGAATCGTACCATAGAGCTAGTGTTTGCAGGCGCGGCGGGGGCCGTCAACCAGGAAAGACTCCCGCGCCGTCAGATAACCGGGCAGCGCGGGCGGATGTGCGGCCGTTGGCGCCTTTTCCGCGCCCGAGCCGCTTCGTGGTACGGAATTCACCCCGTTTTGGCTTTGTCCGGTAAGCCGGATAAATTCCGCTGGTACGGAGCGGAGTTTGCAGTCCTTCCAGGTGGCGGACGGCGTGGATTGGCCACGCACTGCTGGGCTGATAGAATACAGTGATCCTTATGGAAAATCATCCCCCATACGAAACCTACGATGTTGGCGACGGCAGCGGGCGGGAGCCGCTGATCCTAGATCAGGTGGCTTATAACCATCCCATGGAGGGTTGGCCGCCTCCGGTCTACCGCCGCCGTCGGCTCTATCTGCCGATCGCCCTATTCGTAGCCACCTGCGCCAGCACTTATTTTTCCTATAAGTTGTGGTATTCGTCGGCTGCGTCGGAAGCGCTGACTTACGCGGTTTCGATCATGACGATCCTGCTTTGCCACGAGGCGGGACATTTCATCCAAACTTTGCGATATCGCGTGTATGCCAGCCTGCCCTATTTCATCCCCATGCCAGGTTCGCCCATCGGCACCTTGGGGGCCGTGATCGGCATGGAGGCGCGGGTCGGCGATCGCAAGGCGGTGTTCGACATCGGGATATCCGGGCCGCTGGCCGGTCTGGTGCCGACGCTGATCTTCACGGTGATTGGCGTGGCCCACGCCCATTATCAGCCGGTGCTGCCGCTCGTCTCGGGCGGCCTGAGGTTTGGCGATCCGATCATCCTCCAGGGGATCGCGCATTGGATCAAGGGTCCGGTGCCGGACGGAATGGACCTGGTGTTGAATCCGATGTTGTTTGCCGGTTGGGTGGGCCTGCTGATCACGTCGCTCAACTTGATGCCGGTCGGTCAGCTCGACGGTGGGCACATCCTCTACGCGTTATTGCCCCGCAAAGCCCACTTGGTAGCGTGGTTGTTTCTGGTCTCGGCGATCGCGGCGATGATCGTGTTCGGCCTGCTGAACTGGATCGTGATGATCATCCTGCTGCTGTTCATGGGTCCGCGGCACCCGCCCACGGCCAACGACAACGTACCGTTGGGCGCACTGCGAATCATTCTGGGCTGGCTCACGCTGGCCTTCGTGGTGGTTGGATTCACCCCCCGACCCATGTGAGCACGAGTCGGCCGTCGGCAGTGAAGAAAGACGACCGGGGGAACCGGAGCGAGGGGTTTTGGCGCGACGTCAGGTCCTCATGGCCCCTCGACGTTCAACCCCACGGTTTGCCATCCGTGGGCATTGTGGTCCCGGCAACCGCGCGCCACATTTGCTCCGCCGTCGTATCGGCGCCAACCATGATCTGCCGGACGGCTGTTCCCCGGGCGCGATAGTATTCCAGCAGCGGCGCGGTCCGTTGGCCGAAGATCTCCAGCTTCCGCCGTACGGCTACTCTGGAATCGTCGTTGCGCTCTCCGCGATCGCCGCCGACGTTGCTGCCGATCCGCTGGAACACCGTTTCTTCCGTGCAGGCAAGATACACCACTTCCCGCACGTCCAATAGCGGCTCCAGCGCCCGGGCCTGACCGACGTGCCGCGGCAGGCCGTTGAGCACGATCACGGTTTGCCCGTCCGCGTCGTGCCGCGCCAGAAACGACCGCAACAGCCGCTCGGCGATGGGAAAGTGCCGCTCTTCGAGCAGCGCCCCCGACTCCAGCACGCCGCGGAGAAAATCCACGTCCGCGCGGCTGAGGATCGCATCCGCCGCGTCCCGCTCGACGACCTCGCGCAGCGTGGCGCCGAAGTCGAAGTGCAGGCATCGCCCCCGCGGCAGTCCGCGCTTTTCGAGCAATTGGCCCAGCGGCGTTTTGCCTGCTCCGGTGGGACCCAACAGCAGCATGGCCGGTTTGCGCAGGTAGTCGGTGGTCACGATGATGGTGCTCCGAGGTTTTCAGCCAATGCGGCGACCTCGTAACGGATCGAAGGCCGCAAACCTCAATGGCTATCAAAATACTTCGCTAGCGCCAATTCAAGCGGCCAGTGATTCGTTTCTATTGTGTCTATTGTGGAATGCAACCACAGAGGGGTACTCGGAGTAGCCCCACCCGAAAAAAGCACCCTGCCCCCCGTGGGCGAGACCTCGTGCCGGCATAGCCCCTACACACGGAATAAACCCAACCGTTCATCCGGCAGAATTGTTTAGTTACGTCCTTTCGATTCAACGGGTTTAATCGTCACATCCGACAATAGCAGGATATTACGACCTCACGGTAGGGGTCCTACTGGGGTCTGGCATGGATTCGGGGGAACTGGTATGCGACACACCGCGTTCTTGACGTCGGCGCCCGAATGGGGCTTTTGCAGGCGTTCGGCTTGGGCCAGTGCGTCGCCGACAAGACGCGCCGCCCACGTGGCCCGAGCGCGTTGATGAGCAAGGTCGCAACCGACCCCATCACTACGTCAGGCATCGCCCACAAAACGCGGGCAACCTGACTATCGGCAACTTGGTTTCATCATCATCGTGACAGCGAGACGGAGGACACTATGCGCGCATTTTTCAGCGGACGGGTATCGGTCGGCATGCTAACGATGGCCGTGGTATTCGGTGCGGCGGCAATGACAACGGCCCAGGAATCCACATTCCTGGTGCCGGTGTCGGCGCAGCAAAGCGTGACGGAGGATCATCCTTTCGGCACCCTGTCGGGCGGCGTCTCTCTATCCGACGGGGCCGGGCCAGTTAATGCGGCGAACGACAACATCAACACCGACCCCACGACGCGCGTTGCCGTGCCCGTCAGCAACCACTACGACGAGCCGTCGCCCGCCTACGGCCAGCCGGCGGGGTCCAGCGCCGCGGCCGTCGATCGTTGCCGTGTCTTCGATGGGTTCCCCTCCTGCGAACCGGGCTATACCGCAGACGTGGAACTGCTGGCGTGGAAGATGTTGACGAGTTACGAATATGCGATCCAGTCCGACGGCACCCCGCAAGATCTCGCCCCGAATATCAATTGTGGTTTTCGCGTCGGAGTAGGATATCGGTTTTCCACTTGCTGGGATTTTGGATGGCGTTTGACGAGTTTCAGCACCAGCGACTCGGAATCCGTGACGGCCCCAATGGGCCAATCGGTGACGGCGGCGAATTGGGGTTTCGGTTCGGCGTTTCCCGGCATCGCGGCGAACATGAGCCTGCACTACCTGACCAACGACATTGAAATCGGCCGGTGGTTTTCCTTGTCCGATCTCGATTTCTTTCGCCAGGCGTCCAATTCGCTGACCATGCGGCTGTTTGGCGGTTTCCGCTGGCTCGACTTCTCCGAAAGCATCTCCGCCAACAGCGTCGGAGCGGCGTTTCCCTCTTATTCCACCAGCAATACCCAGTTTGGAGCCTATGGCGGACGTTTCGGCACCGAGCTGCGCTGCCTCCCCACCGATCATTTCAGCCTGTTCGCCAGCGGTGCGCTTTCCGTGATGCTGAGTGACGGAAGCTCCAGCACATATCAGCTAATCTCCGACAGCATGGGCAATCAAACGATTGCGGAATCCAACAATCCTCACCAAATCTCCGTCGTTGCCGACTTCGATCTCCGCACAGGCCTTGCCTACCGGAACGGCCCGTGGGAACTCAGCGGCGGTTACGATTTCACGGTGTTCAATGGCGCGTTGGCAAACGTAGGGGGCGGAAGCGCCGCCATGGCGCTCGACGGATTCTTCCTGCGAGCCGCCTTCACGCGATAACGGGTTCGACTGCACCAATGCAGCCGGGCGGCTGGAATCCACCGCGGCGCTTGGTTATTATGGGGGGAATCGCTCGCGACGCCTGAGAGCAGCCAAGCCGACCGCAGATAGGGTCTCCGCCATGAGAACTCGCGCCGTTTTTCTCGCCGTTTTCGCTTCCTTCGCCTTTTCGTTCGCGCCCTCCGCCCACGCGGCCGCGCCCGCGCGGATGGAGGACTTGATTACCCAGTACGATGCGGACGAGTCGGCCGTCGGGCAGTTCTACGATCTGCCGTGGTCGGCCGTGCGTTTCGATCGCCTCGACAAACTGTACTCCGCCTGGCTGGCAAAGCTCGCGGCGGTGGATTTCCAAACGCTCGATCATTCCGGACAAGTCGATTACGTGCTGTTGCGAAACAACCTGGAACAGTCGCGCGCCGGCATCGCGCGCGACCGCCGGCGGCTGGCGGAAATGGACGAATTGATCGCGATCCGCGGCGCGATCGACGAACTCGAAGTCGCCCGCCTGCGCGGCATTCGCGTGGACGGGCAGGCGGCCGCCACGAAAATCGGCGAACTGGCCGCCCAGGTGAAGAAACTCAAGGAGCGGATCGAGAAGGGCAAGTCCGCGGACGCCACTCGCGGCGGCGCGAAACACGTTGGTGCAAAGGACCAAAAGAGCGACCCGCCGCCGCTTTCGGTTTCGCCCGTGGTCGCGCTACGCGCGGCCGCCGCCGTGGCGGGGCTTCGCGGCACGCTCAAGAACTGGTTCAAGTTCTACGACGGCTTCAATCCGCAGCTTTCCTGGTGGCTGAAGACGCCCTGCGAAGACGCGGACAAGCAACTCGACGAATACGGCAAGTTTCTGCGGGAGGAAATCGCCGGACAAAAGGGGAAGGACGAAGACCCGTTGGTCGGCGATCCGATCGGCCCCGCGGCGTTGGCCGCGGAAATCCGCTTTGCCTTTCTCCCCTACACGGCCGGCGAGTTGATCGCCATCGGCGAGCGGCAACTGGCGTGGGGCGAGCGCGAGATGAAACGGGCGGCCCGCGAAATGGGTTGCGGCGACGATTGGAAGGCGGCGCTGGCACGGGTGAAAAGCGATTACGTGCCGCCGGGCGAGCAGGACGAATTGGTCTGGCAAATCGGCCGCGAAGCCATCCGCTTCGTCGAGGACCGCAAGTTCGCCACGATTCCTCCGCTGTGCGCGGAAACCTGGCATCTGACGATGATGTCGCCGGAGACCCTCAAAACGATTCCCTACGCGGCCTACGGCGGACAGAAAGTGATGGTGGCCTACGCCAACGAGAGCATGAAGCAGGAGGACAAGATCATGGTCATGCGCGGCAACAACCGCGCCTTCACGCGGCTGACCACGATCCACGAACTGATCCCCGGCCATCATTTGCAGATGTTCAACGCGGCCCGGCACAACACCTACCGCGCCCTGTTCAGTACGCCGTTTTACGTCGAAGGCTGGGCCCTCTACTGCGAATTGCAGATGTGGAACCTCGGCTGGGCCCACACGCCGCAGCAGCGCATCGGCATGCTCTTCTGGCGGATGCACCGCGCCGCGCGGATCATCGTTTCGCTCAAATTCCATCTCGGCGAAATGAAGCCCGCGGAGATGGTGGAGTTTCTGGTCAACCGCGTCGGCCACGAACGATTCGGCGCGACCAGCGAGGTGCGCCGCTTCCTCGAAGCGCCGCCGCTGTACCAGGCCGGCTACCTGCTCGGCGGCCTGCAACTCATGGCCCTGCACGAAGAAATGACCGGCCCGGGAAAAATGACCGACCGGCAATTCCACGACGCGCTGCTGGCGGAAAACACCATGCCCGTGGAAATCCTTCGCGACGATCTGTTGAAACTCCCCTTGAGCCGCGATGCAAAACCGCTATGGCGATTCGCTGGCGAACATCCGCAACCGCAATTGTGAGCCAGCGATTTCATCCGGCCTGAACGGCCTCGACAAAGGCCACCAGGTTTTCCAAGGGAATGTCGCCCGGCATGTCGTGCGACGGCCCGATGATGAAGCCGCCGCCGGCGCCGACGCCGTCGATCAAGCGGCGCACTTCGTCGCGAATCTGCCGCGGCGTGCCGAAGGGGAGCAGCTTCTGCACGCTCACCCCGCCCCAGAACGTCAGCCGCGAGCCGAACTGCCGCTTCATCTCGTAAGGATTCATCGCCTCGGGCTGGAACGGATTGAAGACGTCCAGCCCCGCCTCGATCAGCTCGGGAAACAGCTCCTGCACCTGGCCGCAGGAATGGATCAACACCGCCTTGCCGGAGCGTTTCGCGGCCCCGTACAGCCGGGCGATCCGCGGCTTGATGAAGCGCTGCCACAGGCGATGGCCGAAGATCAGCCCTTTCTGCTGCCCCCAGTCGTCGCCGAACATCACCGCGTCGATGTCCAGCGAAAGCACCTCTTCGAGAATGCCCAAGTCGAAAGCGGCGATGGCGTCGAGCAATTCGTCGACGAACTCCGGGGCCTCCAGCATGTCGATCAGCAGCGGTTCCATGCCGCGGAGCGTCCACGCCCGCTCGAACAGCGAGAAGGCGATGCTCACGTAGCAGAAGCGGTCGGCATGCGCCGCCAGCAGCGACGGCAGGTTCGTGTAGCGGCGCGGGTCGTGCGGATCGGGAAACGTGAATCCTGAGAGCGTGCGGTCCTTGAGCTGGTACTCCACCACGGTGCCGATGTCCTTGTCGATGGTGCGATTCCACACCACGCCGAATTCGTCGCGCCAGAAACCGGGCCGCACTTCCACCAGCGCGTCGGCCGCGCGGGGGCGGTACTTCAGCAGGTGGTTGCCGAGGACCGCGTCGAGATCGGCCGTGCCGAAGTGCTGTTCCAGCTTCTGGCGCGATGGAACCGTGTAGCCGAACTGCCACGGAACCCGGTCCGGTTGTTGGTGCCGGATGGCTTGCCATACCCGCTGTCGCGGAGTGGTCGTCATTGTGTCACCCATGATTATGTCTCAGAGTCTCCTCAGGATCAGGGCCACCACCACCAGAATCGCGCACAGCGGGGCCAGCAGCAGCATGCTCTTCTGAATGCTCGATCCTCTGGCCAGGTTGCCGATCGCCTTGGGCACCGTCGCGCCGCCCAACAGCGCGCCAGCGAAGATGATCCCGAACACGCTCCCGTAGACCTCGGGACTGAACTTGCCGAAAGTGATTCCCACGATCGTGGGAAAGATGGGAGCCGTGGCCAGGCCCACCACGAACACCAGCAGCCAGGCCACGGCAGCGTGACGCGTCCAAGTCATCCACACGATGAGCAGCGCCGCCCCCGCCGCCGCGGCCGCCACGAACCAACCGCCGTACAGCGTCAGTGCCGCGACCTGGCTGGCGATCAGCCGCCCGCAGATCAATGCGACCGCGTATACCGCGATCAACCGCTGCGCCGAGGCGTCGACCTCTTCGGGATCGGCTTCCGGACGCGACACGGTAATCACCTCTTTGCCGAAGGCGGGCAGCCAGTTGCTCAGCGAGACGTCCAAAGCGGCGTAACAAAACAGCGCCAGCCCCGCCACCAGCACCGCCGGGTGGGTCAACATCGAGAGCGCCTTGGCGAACTCGAAAGCCGCCGCGCTCGTCGGGTAGGTTGCCAACGCGGTGGGGACCACGGCCACCGCCATGATGGCCGCCAGGACCGAGATCGTGTTCTCATACGACGTCTTGCGGAACAGGTAACTCACGATCAGCGGGGCCAAGAGCAACCCGATGCCGAAGGCCACGTTGCCGAAGTTGCTGGCGGCCGCGGGGTTCTTCCCCTCGAAGAACACCACCGGAATCAGCGTGTTGGCCGCCGTGTTCAGCGCCATCGCGCCGAAGCCGAACAGCAGGCACGAGGCCAGCGCTGCCGCGTAGGAGCGACTGCGTGCGAAAAGGAATATGCACACCGCGGTGAGCGCGAAACCGAAAATCGCCACCGGCTTGTAACCCAAGCGATCGGTGACCACGCCCATCAGCAGCGACGCCAGCAGGCAGGCGCTCATGAAGCCCGTCACCAGGGTGCCGAAGCGGGCCTGATCGATCTTCAAACGCGGTATCAGCTTGACGCTGATCGAGCCCAAGAGCGAGAAGCACACGCCCAGCCCGAACGAACACAATAGGGCCACAATCCTGACCATGCTGGGCTGCTCCTGGGGTTGGCGCGACCACTCCGGGCGCCGGCCGGCTTGCGGTTTTGCGGCAGTGCCGGGAAGACAGTGTACGCCAGTGCGGAGGCCTCCAGCTATCCAAGATCGCGCAGAACCTTTGCAACTTTGCGCAGCACCCCTTGCTTGGGGCCGGTGCGCCGTGGTAGCTTGGCCGGTAACCGTGCCGCCGGCGGCACTGCGATCCCGGATTATTTGTGAAGACGTCAACACCCTGTCATTCTGAGCGCAGCGAAGAATCTGGTTCGTCTCGCGAGGCAACGGAGATCCTTCGCTGCGCTCAGGATGACAGCAATGCGCTCAGGATGACATTCAATCCAGACTATCGGGACCCGACAACCGTCCAAGGGAGAAATCTTATGATCGGCAAAGTCGCGCATGCCATGGCAATGGGGATTGTCTGCAGCGTTTTCACCGCGATGGGGGCCGCCGCGCCCGGCAACGCCGTTGACGCGGCCGACTTCCATGTCGCTCCCAGCGGCAACGACGCCAATCCCGGCACGCCAGCGGCCCCGCTCCGCACGATCCAACGGGCCGCCGATCTGGCCCAACCCGGCGACGTCGTCACGGTACATGCAGGCGTGTACCGCGAACGCATCACTCCGCCCCGCGGCGGCGACTCCGACACGCGGCGCATCGTCTACCAGGCCTTTCCAGGCGCGAAGGTCGAGATCAAGGGGTCGGAAATCGTCAAGAACTGGGTGAAGGTCGAGGGCGACGTCTGGAAGGCGATCCTCCCCAACAAGTTCTTCGGCCGCTTCAATCCCTACAGCGACCTCATCCGCGGCGACTGGTTCAATCCCCGCGGCCGCCAGCATCACACCGGCGCTGTCTATCTCAACGGCGAATGGTTGACCGAGGCGGCCAAGCTGGACGATGTCCTCAAGCCCGCATCGGCCACGCCGCTCTGGTTCGGCCAGGTGGACCAGGCGAACACCACGCTCTGGGCGCAGTTCAAGGGCGTGAACCCCAACGAGCAACGGGTGGAGATCAACGTCCGCCAAACGGTTTTCTACCCGGACAAACCGGGCATCAACTACATCACCGTGCGCGGCTTCACGCTGCGCGACGCGGCCACCCCCTGGGCCCCGCCCACGGCCGAGCAAATCGGCCTGATCGGCACCCACTGGAGCAAAGGCTGGATCATCGAGAACAATGTGATCAGCCACTCCGTATGTTCCGGCGTTTCGTTGGGGAAATATGGCGACCAATGGGACAACACCTCGGCCAATTCGGCCGAGGGCTACGTGCTGACCATCCAACGGGCGCTCAAGAATGGCTGGAACCGCCAAACCATCGGCCACCACGTGGTCCGCGACAACGTTATCTCCCACTGCGAGCAGACGGGCGTCGTGGGCAGCTTGGGCGCGGTGTTCAGCACGATCACCGGCAACACCATCCACGATATCCACGTGCGGCAACTGTTCTCCGGCGCCGAGATGGCCGGCATCAAGCTCCATGCCGCCATCGACGTCGAGATCAGCCACAATCATATCTACCGCACCTGCCGCGGGCTCTGGCTCGACTGGATGGCCCAGGGCACGCGGGTCTCGGCAAACCTCTTCCACGACAACAAGTCCGAGGACCTGTTCGTCGAGGTGGATCACGGGCCGTTCGTGGTCGATAACAACATTTTCCTCTCCCCCACGGCGTTTCTGTTCAACTCCCAGGGTGGCGCCTTCGTCCATAACCTGATTGCCGGCGAGCTGCGGGTGATCCCCTACGATCGCCGGCTGACCCCCTTCCACAAGCCACATTCGACCGAGCTTGCGGGGATGCACGACAACCCCTCGGGCGACCACCGCTTCTTCAACAACCTGGTCGTCGCCCACGGCGATCTGAGCAAGTTAGACGCGACGCGGCTGCCGAATTGCATGGAGGGAAACGTGTTCCTCGGGAGCGGCAAGCCGTCGAAGCAGGAAGTGGCTCCGCTCTGTAAAGCGGATTTCGACCCGGCGATCCATCTCTTCGAAAAGTCGGATCGATGGTATCTCGAATTCAATTTCGGCAAAACCTGGCTCGAGGGGCGGGCATGCAAACCGATGACCACCGCGCTACTCGGCAAGGCGGCCGTCTCGAATCTCCCCTATGAGCAGCCGGACGGCACGCCGCTTCGCATCGACAGCGATTATTTCGGCCAGCGCAGAAATTCGACGAATCCGACGCCCGGACCGTTTGAACGGCCCGCCGCAGGCCATGTAGCGCTGATGGTAGCCGACCCGCATCGCTCGGGGCCATTGCCGCTCGTGGCCACCCCGCCGGGCGTCGCCCTTCGCTGCGGCGGTCGCGTGGTCCTGCGATACCGCGCCGAGGCCGCGCCGATGAAGCCCTACGTTCAGGAGCTTTACACGCCTGCCGGCGTGCAAATCCTCCGTGACTCCCCATTCGACCATAAGCACCACCATGGCCTGATGTTCGCGGTGGCCGTCGACGGCACCGATTTCTGGTCGGAAAAGCCCACTTGTGGCCGCCAAGTTCCGGAACATGCTGGCCGCTTGCGATCCCGGGAGGCCGGCGACAGGTCCTCGATGGCGGACAGCCGGTTCCTCGACTGGCTGACTTCGGGCGACGTGAATGTGCTCCACGAGCAGCGCACCATCACGGCCCTGGCCGGCGCGGACATTCCCGCCACGTTGCTCACCTGGCGATCCCGCCTGAGCCCGCCGGAGGGCAAAGGCCCCGCCAAGCTCACCGGCTCGCACTACTTCGGCCTGGGAATGCGGTTCGTGGAATCGATGGACGCGGCGGGCACGTTCTTCAATTCCGAGCGCGGCGAAGGCGTGCTGGTCCGCGGCAGCGAGCGGGTCACGCCGGCGCGATGGTGCGCCTATACGTCGCAGGTCGACGGCAAGCCGGTCACCGTGGCGTTGTTCGATCACCCCAAGAATGCCCGCCCGGCCTATTTTTTCACCATGCGGCCGTTCGCCTATTTGTCCGCGACGCTCAACCTGTGGAAGCAGCCCTTGGAGATCCCGCCGCGCGAGTCGCTCGACCTTCGCTACGGCGTCGCGGTGTGGGATGGCCAGATCGATTCGCAGGGCGTGGAAGCGCTCTATCGGAAGTGGCTCGCGCTGGAGCCGTGAGAGTTCGTGAGCCGTTCGGATTCGGTGGCACGCTCTGAGCGCAGCGAAGGGCGTGGCGTATTGGCAAACCACGTCGCTGCGCTCAGGGACGTGCCAGCCTCAGTAACCGCCGCTCACACCGCACCGCCATGGATGGCCTTCAAATTGGCCAGCGGCGTGGTCAGCGGGATCGCACATTCGGGACCGATGACGTTGATGCCCGCGGCTTCGGCCCCGCGGGCCTGGGCGCGTACGTCTGCCGCAGTGCCGCGCAGCAGCGTGAAGTTGCTCACCCCGCCCATCAATGCCAGTTGCCCTCCAGCCAAGGAGCGAACATCTACGGGCCGGCCGGTCTTGGTGTCCCAATGGAAGCCGGCCAACCCGGTGCGGGCGATCATCGCGATGCGGTCGGCCGTGTTGCCGCAGATGTGCAGCACGACCGGCGCATGGATCTCGGCGGCCAGCCGCTGGTGCAACGGCAGCACGAAATCGCGATACGCCCGCGGGCTGCACAAGTCTCGCGTGGCGTGGTCGGCCAACAGAATGCAATCGGCGCCGGCGTCGATCTGCGCCTGGGCGAACTGCAAAGTGACGGGCAGCAGCCGATCGAGAATCCGCCGGGTCTGGTCGGGATCGTCGAGGGTGCCGATGAGGAAGTTCTCCACGCCGAAGTAATGGTAGCCTTGGGTCCACGCCCCCATCACCTTGCCGCAGACCGCCGCGGCCGGGCCCAGCCGGCGTTTCAACAGCGCGATGGCGGCCAGCGGCACCGCGCAGCCGTCGCGGCGAAGCAGATCGTGCGGGATACGGATATCGCCCTCGTCCTTGAAGATCGGTTTGCCCGACTCGGGCATAGCGGTGGGCGCGCCCCATTTCACGTTGCAGCCCATCGCGGCCGCTTCGTGGCAGACCGAGAACAGCGGCATGACCACGTCGAAGCCCAACACGCTATGGCCGGCCAGGGCCAGGTCGGCCATCTTCCCGGCATCGAGATGGGCGTCGGGGAAGCGGGCGCCGGTCGCCTCCATCAGGTCCAGGCAGGCAATCGAGGTGCCCGTGCCGAACGAGACTTCGGCGGCCGCGGAGCGGCACTGGATCGCGTCGAGAAATCGTTGCCGGCTCATGGTGCGACTTCCTGGAAAAAAGCGGCGGCGATCATGCTGGTCACCCGTGATTCAGGGTTGCGATTCGTGCGGACTCGTTTAGAATGGCGGTTTGCCGGCCGAGAGTCAATATCGGGCGGAAAAAGGGAACAGTCCCCATTTGTGCGAAGCATCCTCCGGGCCGTTCCGGCAAATGGGGACTGTCCCCTTTTTCTGCGTAATACTGTGGCAATGACCATGACGCACAAACAACAGATGCTCGCCGTGCTCCGCGGCCAGAAAGCGGATCGCATCCCCTGGGTTCCGCGCTTGGATTTGTGGTATCGGGCCAATCGCCGCGCGGAGACCTTACCCCCGCGCTACGCCGGCGCTTCGCTCTTCGAGATGCTGGACGATCTGGGCTTCGCCTGCCATGCGGTAATCCCCGACTTCAAGGCCCTTCGCTCGGCCGACGATGAAGCCCATCGCGCCTTGGGGATCTACAACTTGCCGTGCATGCCGGTGCGCACGGTGTTCGACGGCATCAACTACCGCATTGTCCAGGATGGCGACCGGCAGATCGTCGAGTACCAGACGCCGGCCGGCCCCTTGACCACGGTGACGGTCTACGACGAGGCGATGCGCGCGGCGGGTGTCACCATCACGCACGTGACGAAATATGCCTTCAGCGGCCCGCAAGATTATGAGCCGCTGTGTTGCCTGTTCCGCAGCGCGCGGGTGGAGCCGAACTACGAGGGTTACGCCGCGATGGCCGGGGAAATCGGCGAGCGCGGGTTTGCCGCGGCATACCTCAGTTCGGCGGCATCGCCGCTGCACTTGATCCAGCGCGAGCTGATGCCGCTGGAAGTCTTCTTCTACGAATTGAACGATCGGCCGGAGGAGGTGCATCGGCTGGCCGAGTGCATCGCCGGGTACTGGCGGCAAATGTACGCGGTTGCGGCCCCGGCTCCGGCCGAGGTGTTCTTGCTGGGGGCCAACTATCATGCGCCGATCCAGCACCCCCGCTTCTTTGCCGAACATATCACGCCCTGGCTGGCCGAGTTTGCCGAAATCCTCCACCGGCAAGGCAAATTCCTACTCACCCACACCGACGGCGAAAACCGCGGCTTATTGGAGCAGTACCTCGCCGCGGGGATCGACGTGGCCGACTCGATCTGCCCCACTCCGATGACCAAATTGACGCTGGCCGACACCCGCCGCGCGTTCCAGGGGCGGATCACCATCATGGGAGGCTTTCCGTCCGTGGCCTTGGTGAAAGACGCCATGAGCGACCGCCAGTTTGCCGAGTATCTCGACGATTTCTTTCGACAGCTCGATCGCGGCGACCATTTGATCCTGGGAATCTCCGATACCACGCCGCCGGGGGCCGAGTTCGACCGGCTGTTGAGGATTCGCGACCGTATCGAGGCTTTCGGCCCCGTGGTATGATGGGACGGAAAGGGATTGTACCGGGAAAACGCTGCGATTCGACGTTCTTCGCGCGCTGGCACGGCCGGCCCCGCACGGCCCTTTTCCGTTTGCCGGCGTTCCGCTGATGATGGCCTCACTTCTTGGATGAGTAGCATGGGAAGAAAAGCGACGAACCTGTTTTTGAAATCCATCGCAGCGGCCGTTTGCTGGAGCGCTGCGGTCTACGCGGCCGGGAGCGGCGAGAACTGGACCAGCTATCGCGGCCCGACCGACCAGGGGTACTGCGGCTCAGCGGATCTGCCCGTCCGCTGGAGCGAGAAGGAGAATGTGGTCTGGAAAACGCCGCTTCCCGGCAAAGCGTGGTCCTCGCCGGTGATTTGGGACGATCGCATCTGGCTCACCACCGCTCCCGAGGATGGGACGCAATTATCCGCGATCTGCGTGGCCAAGAGTTCCGGAAAGATCCTCCACAACAAATTCCTGCGCGCCGTGGTTGCCCCGCAGTACTGCCATCCGTTCAACTCGTATGCGTCGCCGTCTCCGGTGATCGAGGAGGGACGCGTCTACGTAAGCTTCGGCGCCCCATACACCGCCTGTCTCGACTCGTCTACCGGCGCGGTGATCTGGCAGCGCACGGACTTCGTCTGCAATCACTTCCGCGGCGCCGGATCGTCTCCGCTCATCTACAAGAATCTGCTCATCCTGCACTTCGACGGCAGCGATCACCAGTACGTCGTCGCCATGGACAAGCAGACCGGGAAAACCGTGTGGAAGACGAATCGGAGCGTCAATTTTCACGACCTGGAAGCCGGCACCGGCCAGCCCAACCGCGAAGGAGACCTCCGTAAAGCCTTTTCCACGCCCGTGATCGCCGACGTCCACGGCAAGCCCCTGTTGGTCAGCCTCGGCTCCATGGCACTGTACGGTTATGATCCGCTGACCGGCCAGGAGCGTTGGCGCGTGGAAGCCATCGGCAGTCATTCGGGCGCTTGCCGCCCCGTACTGGGCCACGGCCTGGTGTTTTCGCCGATGGGGTCCGGGCTGGAACTGTGGGCGGTTCGCCCCGACGGGCAGGGTCTGGTACCCGACACGCACGTGGTATGGAAGCAAAAGCGGGGCGTCCCCCGGCGGCCCTCGGTCCTGCTTGTCGACGATCTGTTATTCATGGTCGACGACGGAGGCATCGCCACCTGCGTCGAAGCGAAGACCGGCAAGGCGGTATGGAAGGAACGGCTGGGGGGCAATTACTCCGCCTCGCCCATCTACTGCGGCGGCAGGGTCTATTTCTTCGACCAGGACGGCAAGGCGACGATCATCAAAGCCTCGCGCGAGTACCAGGTGATCGCCGTGAACCGCCTGGAGGACGGCTTCATGGCGTCCCCCGCCGTATCCGGAGGCGCACTGTTTCTACGTACGAAGAGCGCGCTGTATCGAATCGAGGACCGCTCGCGGCAATCACTCGGTGCGCCATCCGCGCCCGCTCCGGCGCGGTTGCGCCCCTCCGCTGCCGGCGCGACGCCGCAATTAGCCGCACACGTCGCCATGGATGGCCCGAGGAACCCGGATCGGTTCCAGGCTCACTGCAAATAGAAACTCTCCGAACAGAAGGCAATCCGATGGAACGTCCGTCCCTCGCCGCGTGTGTTTTCCTCATCGCCCTGGCAGGTTGGCTGTCTCCGGTCCATGCCGAAGAGCGTCCCACGGTAGCGTTCTGGAGCTTCGATGGCAATCTGGCGGACCGCAGCGGGCACGGCAACGAAGCCTTCGCCACTTCGGCGACCTTTGCGCCCGGACACAGTGGCCAAGGCCTCCGCTGCGGCCAAGGTCCGGCGGTCGTGCCCGACAGCCCGGAATTGCGGCCGGCGCCCGGACTGCGGATCGACTGCTGGGTCAAACTGGGCGCGTTCGGCACGAGTTGGCAACCGCTGTTGATCAAGGACCGCGCCTATCAGCTCCGCGTGGATCCGCCGCAGGAGGGTGGACGGTTTTCTTTCTTCTTGTACCTGGGCGGATGGGAACCGCGGGTCTGCTCCAAGATGCCGGCCAAGCTCGGTGTGTGGTATCACCTGGTCGCCGGCTGGGACGGAAAGGAAATCTGGATCGACGTCGACGGCGAGCGGGCCAGCGCGCGGCGGTCCGGTGTCCCACCGCCGTCGGGCGAACCGCTGGAACTGGGACTCTTCGAGGGCGTGCTCGACGAGGTGCGCATCGAGAACCCCGCCGCCCCGCCCGCCGGCGTCGCGCAGTGGCTCTTCAAGGGCAACCTCCGCGACTCCTCGGCGCATGGGCACCAGCTATCGGGAAAGGAGGTCGCCTTCGTGCCCGTCCCGGGCGGACAGGCGCTCAAATCCGGCTCCCGGGCGGTCCAGGTTGCGAGCCACCCCGACCTGCAGCTTGCCCCGGGATTCCGCATCGACTGTTCCGTCTATTTTGAGAAGCTGCCGGCCGAGAGTCGTTACATTGCCATCAAGAATGGCCAGTACCAGCTCCGCCTGAATTCGCCGCAGGAAGGGGGGTGTTTCGCCTTCTTCGTGAATCTCGACGGCTGGGAGCCGCGCGTGTCGTCCGAGCAACGCGTGCTGCCGGGCCGGTGGTATCGGTTGACGGCCAACTGGGACGGCTTTGCCCTGACGCTGGATGTCAACGGCCAGCGCAGTCGCGTGATCCGGTCCGGGCTGGCGAAGCCCACTGACAGTCCTCTGCTGATCGGCGGTCTCGGCGGCCTGATCGCCAATCTGAAAATCGAGAACCCCCGGCTCCCCACACTGCAGTTGCGCGACGCGTGGCAGGAGCATACCATCCTGCTTGCCGGGCGTCCGGAAAAGCTCACGACAACCGTTCGCAACATCGGCCCGGCGGCGGAGCAGGTGGCCGTCCGTTTCAAGCTGCCCTCGGGCACACGCGCCCTTGGCCAGGCGATCCAGGAGCTGGGCGCCCTGCCGACAGGGGCCGAAAAGACGATCGCCTGGAGCGTCGAGGCCGACGCGGCCGTCATCGGAACTGCGGAAATTCAGCTTACCGCGGCCGGCGCCCCGCCGCTGACGTTACGGCATCCGCTGGTGTTCTTTCCCAACGAGGATGGCCCGCCCGCTTCCGCCGCGGAAAGACTGCCGCCGACCGCTGCCGCTGCTGGGAAGGCGGTGACCTACTACATCGACAGTGCCGCAGGGAGCAATGCCCATTCGGGTACGTCGCCGGATGCGCCCTGGAAGGATTTCACGAATGTCAACGGCCGCGTGCTCGGCCCCGGCCAGCGGCTTCTCCTCCGACGGGGGAGCATCTTCAACCAGGAGCTCAACGTCTCGGCCCGCGGCTTCCCGAACAATTGGGCAGAAATCGGGGCCTATGGCGGCGGCGCTCGCCCGATTATCCGCCGCAACTGGGACATCGACGACCGCTGTGCCCTGGTGCGCAATCCGGACTACCTCCGCATCCGCAGCCTGGTCGTGTGCCATGCCGCCAAGGGCCTGATCGTCAGCTACACCGAATCCGGGCACCGCGGGCTGGTCATTGAGGACTGCATCGCCCACCACGTCGAAGGCCTCTATCGCTTCAACGCCCACGGCATCCCCGAATGGCGCGATCGCCGCGGGCCGACCGGCGACGGAGTGCACAACTCGCCCGGAATCGCCATCGCCGGGGCAACCGCCCGGGACCTGGTGCTGCGCGACTGCGAGATGTTTCAGTGTTCCTCGGGATTCTTCGTGCGCGGGGACGACGTGATCATCGATCGCGTCTACTGCCACGACAATTGCGTGCACAACACCTCGCCTCATCCGTTCCTGGTCGAGGTCCGCCGCGCGGTTCTGCGGAACAGCATCTTCGACGCGTCGGGCTGGCATGCCAGCGCCGGAACGATGGGCATCATGCTCGGCGATCCCCAGGGCCTGATCATCCGCAACTGCTTCTTCCGCAACCAGCCCGATTCGGGCAGTGCCGACGAAGGCGGCATCGACTTCGAGAACCGCGGCAACGGCTGCCTGATCGATCATTGCACCTTCGAAAACAACGCCGGGGCGGGAATCGAGGTCTTGGGACTGAAGGCTCCCCAAACCACGAATATCGAGATCCGAAATTCCCGATTCATTAAGAACAACACGGCGAACAAATTGGGACCGGCGGAAATCTTCGTCTGGGGAAGAGCCCGCGACCCGTCCGTCTGTTGCAGCACGGGAACCGTTGCGGGCAACGGCTACGTCCTCCTCCCCGGCGTCGAGTTCTTCATCAACGAGGCTCCCCGGCTGACGTCTTGGACGCTGCGCAACAACACCCAATATGCAACCGTCGCGGAAATCGACCGCGCGATGCCCTTCAACCGCCCGCCCCTGGTTCATGCCGGGACCGACATTCGCACCGACCGGCTCAAAGTCGCCTTGGCCGGCCGCGTCTGCGACGACGGCCAGCCCGTGGGCAAACCGCTGTCGATCGCCTGGGAAATGCTCGAAGGGCCCGGCAGCGTCGCGTTCGACGACGCCCATGCTCCCGCGACCACGGCCAGTTTCGACAAGCCGGGCGACTACGTCCTGCGGTTGGTGGCCCACGACGGTGAGCTTTGGCTCAGCGACAGGCTGGTGGTACACATTCTTCCTGCGGGCACCTCGGTCGCCGCGGCCTGGGAGTTCAACAAGAATCGGGACAAAGAGGGATGGACCGAGGTGCACCCGGGCACGCGCGTCCAACAGTGGTCGGACCAGGCTTGGCCGACCACCTCCCATCCCGTGAAATACGTGGCCGGTGGCTACTACGTGTTGGCGATCGAGGACAGCGCCGACGCCCGCCTGCTCTCGGCCGACCACCTTGGCATCGATCTTACGGGGAAGGAGGCGATTACCATCCGCTTCCAGAACCACACGCCAGCGACGGAAATGCGTCTCCGCTTCACGACCGAAGCCGATCCCCTTTGGAATGACGCCAAGAGCCGGGCTTTCAGCGTCGTGGCCAACGACAACGATAGCCGGACTTACTCGCTGGATCTCACGACCGTCCCAGCGTGGAAGGGTCGACTGCGGCAACTGCGGCTGGACCTGGCGACCGGCAAACCGCTTACCGGGACCTGCCGATTCGACTACATCTGGATCGGTTCCGCCGCAGTCCGGCCGTGATGGCCGCTACGGGCGGTGACGTGCTTTGCGGCCGGCATCGACACGGGTAGCGTGCGTCGATATGCGCTCAGGCCCACTGCGACCGCGCCTGAATTCCGGTCACTTGCAGCGCCCCCGGAATTCGCCCGTCTCGGTGTCGATCTCGATCTTGTCGCCAATTTCGACGAAGGAGGAGACCTGAAGTTCGTGCTTCGTGCTTGTTAAGATCGCCGTCTTGGTGATCTTGCCTGAAGTATCGCCGCGCACCGCCGGCTCGGTGTATTCCACTTCGCGAACGATGACCCTGGGCAGGACGACGGAAATAGGACGGCCCTCGAAAAAGGTCACTTCGCAAACATCGCTCATGTCGGGAATCAGGTACTTTTCCAGATCTGAAATCGATTCAGAATCGATTTCGTACTGGTTGAACTCCGCGTCGACGAACACGTGATTGGGCGCGGCGTAATAGGAATAGGTGCATTCCTTCTTATCCAGGACCACCATTTCCATTTTCTCTTCGGACTTTACAACCGTCTCCGTATTGCCGCCGGTCATCAGGTTTCTCAACCGCAGCTTGCAAATGGCCGCATTTCGGCCCGAGCGGGTGATCGACTTCTTCATCACCACAAGTGGACTATTCTCGACCATCACCACATTGCCAGGATTCAGTTCGCCGGCGGTTACAATACCCATGCTAGTATTCCTATCTTATCCTGACTCTTAAGGTTGAATATCCACAACGGCCAACCGAATCGCCGGGCGTGAACCGACCCCTAGGAGGGGTACGCGTCTTAAATCCCACGCACGAAACAGACAAGATTGTCGGCCAGATCGCCCATTTGGTCAAGAGTGCTTGCCCACACTTTGCCATGCTGTTCAATAGCCATTCGATTCGAGGCAAAATCCGGCCAGACCGAGGCGATATTGCCGCGGCCATTCCAGGCATGCCAGCTCCGCCGCACGACAGCCGATTTCTCGAAGCGATCGAGATATCGCTCCAGGAACGCCTCCAGCTTGACGAGGTGTACTTCTTCCGTTTGCGGATAGATCTGCCACACAAAGGGCCGCCCGGCCCATTGAGCCCGCACGAACGAGTCCTCGCCGCGCACGAAATTCACGTCGCATGCCCAGAGCAGCCGGTCGAAGCTCGATTGCGGCAGGAACGGCAGTGCATAGGCCGTCAGCGATGACCGCCGCATCGGCGTCCCGGGCGGCAAAGGCTCACCGAACCAACCGGCCATCTGATTGGCGGCCGGCCCCGGCGTTGCCAGCACGGTCACGGCGTCAGGGCCGTCGGCCCAACACTGCAGCAAGTCTGGCAAGGACGCGTTCTGGTAACAGAACATGGAGACACGCAGTTCGCCTTGGCTTCGTGCCGGTAAACCCACGCTGTACCAAAATTTCGCTTCGGCGGCCCAGTCAAACGCGGCACGATCGGCAAGCAGATTACGCTCACGCAACAACCCGCCTGTTCGCGGAGTGAATCCGGGGAAAAAGAAGTATTTCGTCAGGGGCCATCTCGTTCGCAACGACGGCAGCCGATGGCAGTCCTCGACCCATGTCTCCGCGCTGAGGTATTCCAAATTGATCCACACGGGAGCCACGGTCCGCCGGGCCATGGCCGCAATGTAGGTTTCCGGCAATTCGCAGGCGAATGCCTCGATCACGACGTCAGCCACTGCTACCGTGGGGAAGTCGGATCGCCAGCGGCGAATCTCGATTGGACCGACGCGCTGCTCGTCGGCGTTGATCGAAACGGCCGGGCAGACGTGCGCGAAGCTCTGCAACTGGTCAACCCACAATCGGACGTCGGCTTCGTGTTCACAGGCCAACTGCTGGGCCAGTCGCCAGCACGTACCGATGTCGCCGTAGTTATCCACGACCGTACAAAAGATGTCCCATCGCCACATGGACTACGATCACCTGTTACCTGCCACGCCATGGCTGGCTGGGTCGTCAACCGTTGCAATTCTAGTAAATGGCGTTCATCCGTGATAGGGACTGATGGGAAGTCGAATCCTTGCGACAAATCGGATCCCAACCCGACGCGGGGGTAGCGTCGCAACAGAACGGTGCCGAAATCCGTGCGTTTTTCGCAGCCGCGACCGCTTCCAAGCCACTAGTGTTTTCACCTCAAGATCGGCGTGGAGATACTCATCTCATGCTTGCAAGTCGCGTGAGGCCGTGCTGGTCGCTGCGTGGCGGTCGCCAAGCAACGCGACCCGGTCACCCCACGGCGACAGACCTTCTCGATCGAGGGAAGCATTCTGAACATAATTCCTGAACAATGCCCAATGCGCACGCGATTTGCGGGGCAAGGGACCGCAACGTGCGTTGCCTGTCACATCCGACAGTTTAGGAAGTCTCGGTAAGAAGGAGATTCGTGATGTCTCGATTGAAATACGTGGGGGCGGCGATGGCCGCCGGTCTGTCACTCGCGCTGGTTTCGGTCTCGATGGCGCGGGCCGATGATTCGAGGGACGCTGCCAAGTCGCGTGCATTGGAGCTGCGCCGCCAGCGAGCCATCAACCAGCCCACTATGGGCGCCCGGCTTGATTCTCGCCAAGGTGCATTCACCACGCGGCTGGGGTCCGTCGCGGACCAGTTCGGCTATATGCCCGGGCGTCAGGGTGGGGATCAGCTCGATCTACGCCGCGGGCAGAGGATTCGTGAACTACCGCGAAGCGATTTTGCTTTCGATGCCGATCGCCGCGTCGGCGAGTCGCTGGGATTTCGCGGCCAGCCATGGCAACGCGAGGACACGGCCGAACTGGACCAGCAGCCGGGACGACAGTGGAGCAGCGGATACGGGACGTATGACGATTTGAATGGCCCCGAGGCCGGCATGGCATTTCGCGGGTCGGCGGCGCGCGACAGCCGTTTCGGCTGGGACCATAATCCGGGGCGCCGCGACAGCGAGTGGCTAGGCAACGCGCCGCTGGCGCGCGGCGACATGGAATTCACCAATCGCGATCTGTGGAGCCACATCAGCATGCTCGAACGCGAGATCGAGCATCTGCGGGCTCACGTTGCCGCGATCGAAGGCGACAAGGGTTACCGCGCCGGCGTCTATGGCTCGGAACGGGCTGACCGCGGGCGATACAGCACGTCTCCGCGCGAGACGTGGTAATGAAGCAATTGCCCCAATGAGGGCTGAAAACGGACGGCCGCCGCGGGGGCAGCCGTCCGTTTCTCATTTCTTGTCCGGCCATGGATCCGCGCGACCCTCGGCATAGGTTGCCGGCGGCTGGGCCGCCGCCAACCACCATGGATGCATAGAGACCACTTTAAGGCAGCTAGCGTGGTGCGTCATTGTTGAGTGACCCTATTCGGGGCCGATTTCGTGTGCCACCGGCTCTGCCAGTGGCTTCCGTCGCGCCGCATTCCAGCACTGGCGGAGCCAGTGGCACCGACAAGATGGGGGTGTCCCCATGTATAGTAAAAGGGGGGGTAACGCCGCACAAAACCGCGGACACAACGCGCACGGCGTCTCAATCGCCCACGACGCCTGTCCCGCCTTCCGTTGTTGCTTTGCTTTCCCCCGCCCCGTTCGGGCACGGCAGGGTGGGAAGAAGCCGGGACGCGGCTGCCAGGCTTCGCCGCGGCGCTCGGTTATATTCAACTGACGGAGGCGGAAGCGGCGTTCCGCATCCACAAGAGCGACCTGGGACTGCGTCCGATCTGGCACCAGAAAGAGGAGCGGGTGTTGGCCCACATCCTGGTTTGCTTCTTGGCCTACGTTCTTTGGAAGACGCTTACGCAGCGTTGCCAACGGGCTGGCCTGGGGCACCAGCCGCGGCGAGTGTTTGAAGATTTGAGCAAGATCCAATTGGTCGACGTCGTGTTACCCACGCGCCAAGGGACCGAGATCCGCCGCCGCTGTGTGACCCAGCCCAGCGACCACCAAGCGATCCTCTTGACCCACTTGCGGCTCAATCTCCCCGTCACCCGCCTAACGGAGGGTGTGTAGTGAAGACTTTCAAAAAACCACCCCGTGCCACAAGGCCTACGTCAACAACTGGCGAACTTGGGCTAGGGTTTCAATTCGACTTCCGAATTCCGCCTACCGAAATCCGATCTGCGCGGGTGCAAAGCAGCTTCCGATCAATTCAGGCGGCGAAGGTGACGGTCGAGCGACGGACAAAGGCACAGCCCGGTCGGGTGGATAGGTAACGGGGCAAACGGTCGTCGTCGCAGAGGGCGGCGGC